>OKRT01000479.1_pt1 | contig 19194 bp, 20 predicted proteins | sample 1601111 | NCBI WGS metagenome assembly OKRT01 (sample SAMEA3541572, study PRJEB24748) | human gut metagenome | biome: human gut; feature: human-associated habitat; material: faeces | place: China | collected 2012 | reverse complement strand
TGGTGCCTCTGGAAAAGGACTTCACCTGGCTGGATGCGGGCACGGCGGACAGTCTGCTGGATGCCGGACGGACCATCAAGGAGATCCAGGACGAGACGGGCCGGTATGTGGGCTGTCTGGAGGAGCTGGGACTCCAGGAGGGGTGGATCGACCAGGACCACGTCCACGCCATCGGCGACGAGCTGAGCATGACCCTGTACGGAAAATACCTCCAGTGTCTATAAACCATCAAGAGGGCCGCGTGGCCCTCTTTTTAAACGAAAGGGGAAGAACATATGAACGCGATTGGTGCTTATTTCAGTCCTTCGGGAGGAACGAAGCGGGCCTGTGAGCTGGTAGGCGGCCTGTTTGATGCAAAAGAGTATGTGAATCTGGGAGGCCGGACCCGGGCGCAGCGGAACTTCAGCAAGGACGAGCTGCTGGTGCTGGCGGTGCCGGTGTACGCCGGACAGATGCCCGCGGTGCCCGGACTGCTGGACGGCCTGAAGGGGGAGAACACCCCCTGTGTCATTCTGGCTACCTACGGCAACCGCCACTATGACGAGACTCTGGCCCAGGTCAAGCGCATCCTGGGGGAGCATGGCTTCCGGTGCGCCGGAGCTGCGGCGGTCATCACCCCCCACATTTTTGCCCCCACCTTGGGGGAGGGGCGCCCGGACGAGAAGGACACCACTGTCCTGGAGCAGTTTGTCCAGGGTGTGAAGGAGAAGCTGGCGGAAGAGAACTGGGCGGAAGCCGCCGTGCCCGGCAACCCCAATCCTCCGCCCAAGCCCGCTGTGCCGGTAAAGAAGGACCGGGACTGGGACACCTGCCTGGGCTGCGCCATCTGCGCCAAGGCCTGCCCCACCGAGGCCATGGACCTGAAGACCCTCATGTGGGCGGATGATAAGTGCATCAGCTGCATGTCCTGTGTCTCCGCCTGTCCCACCGGAGCGTTGGGCTTTAACAGCTCTCTTCTGGCCCAGAAGCTCACCGCTAATTTCTCTGCCCGCCGGGAGGTAGAGACCTTCCTGGAGGGTTAATTGTCCATGAAGAAGATCCTTATGCTGGCCACCGGAGGCACCATCGCCTCCAAGGACAGCGGGCAGGGACTGACCCCCGCCATTACTTCCCAGGAAATTTTGAACTATGTGCCTGCCATCGGCCAGCTGTGTCAGGTGGAGGCCATCCAGCTGATGAACTTGGACAGCACCAACATTACTCCCCGCCACTGGCAGCAGATGGCCCGGGCGGTGGAAGAGCACTATGACCAGTACGACGGCTTTGTGATCACCCACGGCACCGATACCATGGCATACACCGCCGCCGCCCTGTCCTACCTCATCCAGTACTCCGAAAAACCCATCGTCATTACCGGTTCTCAGAAGTCCATCTGCCTGGAGAACACCGACGCCCGGCTCAACCTGTACAACAGCTTCCTCTACGCCGCGGCGGATGGTTCCCACGGGGTGAGTCTGGTCTTTGACGGCAAAGTGATTTTGGGCACCCGAGCCCGGAAGGAGCGCACCAAGAGTTTTAACGCGTTTTCCAGCGTGGATTATCCCGAACTGGCTGTCATTCGGGACGGGAAGCTCATCCGCTATCTGGCCGAGTTGGAGTACCGGCCCAGGCCGGTCTTCTATCATGAGATGGAGGAGCGGGTGCTACTGCTGACCCTGATCCCCGGTATGGGAGCTGACGCTCTGGAGGCCCTGCGGGACCGGTACGAGGCGGTGATTTTGCAGAGCTTTGGCGTAGGCGGTCTGCCCGGCGGCGCGTCGGGTCCTCTGGCCCGGGCCATGGAGTCCTGGCTGGAGGCGGGCAAAACCATCGTCATGATGACCCAGGTGCCCTACGAGGGCAGTGATATGGAGGTCTATCAGGTGGGCTACCAGGTAAAAGAGAAGTATCAGCTGATGGAGGCCTATAACATGACCCTGGAGGCGGCCACCGCCAAACTGATGTGGGCGCTGGGACAGACCCGGGAGAGCGGACAGGTGCGGCAATTGTTTGAACAGCCGGTACAATTTGACCTGATCCGTTGAAATTACCTTAAAAAATAAAAATAAACAGAAACGAGCGGAATCCAGAGAGGGAATCAATGGATTCCGCTCTTGCTTATTTGGGGATTTTGTGGCAGAATAGGGAGCGATGAAGCTCATATGGAAGTGTAAAGGAGGCGCTGCTGTGAAGAGATTACGGGCTGCTGCGGTCATAATACTGGTGCTGCTGCTCTTGTGTGCCGCCCTGCCCTGCGCCGTCCTGGCTGCGGGGGAAGGGGAGAGCCATGAGACCACAGTGCTCTTTACCCACGACCTCCACTCCCATTTTCTGCCCCAAACGGCTGCCGACGGCGGAGAGTCGGGGGGCTATGCCCGGCTGGCTACCGTGCTCCGGCAGGAGCGCGCCCAGCATCCCGACGCTTTGACGCTGGATGGCGGTGACTTCTCCATTGGTTCCCTGATCCAGACTCTGTACACCTCAAAAGCGCCGGAGCTGCGTACCATGGGAGCCCTGGGCTATGACGCCACCACCGCCGGAAACCACGAGTTTGACCACGAGGGACTGGGCTTTGCCCGGATGCTTACCGCCGCCCGCACCAGCGGGGATACGGTGCCTGCTTTGCTCATGGCAAACTACAAGCCCTCCGATGATAACCCCGACCAGCTGGATATCCAGCGGGCGATGTCGGCCTACGGGGTGAAGGACTACATGCTCCTGGAGCGGGGTGGGGTGACCTACGGCATTTTCGGTCTGATGGGTACCGACTCCGATGACTGCGCCCCCACCTCCGGCTTTACCCTGGAGGACCCCATTGAGGCCGCCAAGCGGTGTGTGAAGGCGCTGGAGGAGCAGGGCGCCCAGTTCATTATCTGTCTGTCCCACGGCGGTACTAACGTTAAGGAGAGCAAGTCGGAGGATCAGCAGCTGGCCCAAAAGGTGGACGGCATCGATCTCATTATCTCCGGCCACACCCACACCACCCTCACCGAGCCCATTGTAGAAGGGGATACCTATATCGTCTCTGCTGGGCCTTACTGTGAGAATCTGGGCTCTATCACTCTGGAGTGGACTGAGGCTGGGGAGAAGACCCTAAAGGATTATCACTTGACACCCATTGATGAGACGGTAGCGGAGGACCAGACCATCGCCACCCTGGTGGAGGGATGGAAAAATCAGGTCAGCTCCAGCTATCTTGCCTCTTATGGCCTGAGCTACGACCAAGTGCTCACCACCAGTAACTACGACCTGCCCAAGCCCCAGAACAAGGACCGGGTAGACAATGCCCTTGGAAACCTGGTGGCCGATGCCTACCACTGGGCCTCCACCACACTGGTGGAAGATGCCCCCGATGTGGAGACGGTGGCGGTAGTGGCCGACGGAGTGCTGCGGGCCTCTCTCTACAAGGGGAATATCACCACCTCCCAGGCCTTTGACGTACTGTCCATGGGCGTGGGAGAGGACGGAAAGTCCGGCTATCCCCTGGTATCCTGTTACCTCACCGGCAAGGAACTGAAAGCGGTGATGGAGGTGGACGCCTCGGTGTCCCCCATCATGACGGGCACCCAGCTCTACATGTCCGGCGCTCAGTATTCCTTTAATACCCACCGGCTGATTTTTAACCGGGTGACCGGCGCTCAGCTGGAGGAGCCGGCTTACGCCGTCAATTTCGGGTCCCAGAGCCTGTCCAAGCTGGAAAACGACAAGCTCTATCGGGTGGTCTCCGGGATGTACTCCGCCCAGATGCTGGGCACCGTGAAGGATAAATCCTTCGGTATCCTGTCCATCGTCCCCAAGGATGAGAACGGACAGCCCATTACTGACTTCTCCACCCGGATCCTCCGGGATAAAAACGGCAATGAGATCAAAGAGTGGTACGCCCTGGCGGCCTATCTCCAGAACTTTGGCACCGACGGGGTCCCCTCTCACTATGAGGCGGGCAGCTGCAAGACCATCAGTACCAGCTGGAACCCCATCGAGCTGGTGAAGAACCCCAGCCTGTTTTCTGTTGGGCTGGTGCTGGTTCTTATCCTGCTGGTGGTTTTGGTTGTCTTCCTGGTGCGCACCCTCATTCGCCGGGGCCGGAGAAGACGTGGCGGAGGCTACCGCCGCCGGCGATTCCTGTAAGGGAAGATCCCTTTCCTGATGTTGTTGTCCCTGCGCGGCTGGGCCGCGTATACATATAAGAAACGCAGGGAGGCGCTCTGACGCAAGCCGGAGGACCGAAGTGCGGTTCGAGGAGGAAAAACAGTGAAACAGTATGAGATCGCAAAAAAGAAGGTGCTCACGCCGGAGATCAGCCAGATCTCCGTCTACGCACCGCTGATCGCTGCCAAGGCAAAGGCCGGTCAGTTCATCATCCTCCGTGTGGATGGGGAGGGGGAGCGTATCCCTCTGACCATCTCCAGCGCGGCGGATGACCTGGTCACCGTGATCTACCAGAAGGTAGGCGCCACTACGTTGGCTCTGGATCAACTCAATGAGGGCGATTGCCTGCACGACTTCGTGGGCCCTCTGGGTGAGCCGACCCATGTGGAAGGATACGGCCGCGTGGCGGTCCTGGGCGGCGGCCTGGGTTGTGCCATTGCGCTGCCGGTGGCCAAGGCCCTGCACGAGGCCGGCAATCAGGTAGACCTGATCGGCGGCTTCAAGACCAAGGATATCGTCATCCTGGAGGAGGAGATGGGCAAGGCCTGCACCGACCTGCACATCTGCACCGACGACGGCACCTACGGCTACCACGGCTTTGTCACCGGGAAGCTGGAGGAGCTCATCAACAGCGGCGTGAAGTTTGACCACGTGTTCGCCATCGGTCCTCTGATGATGATGAAGTTTGCCTGCAAGCTCACCGAGAAGTACAACATCCCCACCACCGTCAGCATGAACCCCATCATGATCGACGGCACCGGCATGTGCGGCGGCTGCCGGCTGACCGTGGGCGGCGAGGTGAAGTTTGCCTGCGTGGACGGCCCCGACTTCGACGGCCATCAGGTGGACTTTGACGAGGTTATCGCCCGCAACGCCACCTATCGTGATTTTGAGTCCAAGGCGAAAGAGGCCCACCTCTGCCGTCTGGGAGGAGGTGCCCTCAATGGCTAATATGCAGATGAACAAGACCCCCATGCCTGAGCAGGAGCCCCAGGTACGTAATCACAACTTCCTGGAGGTGGCTCAGGGCTACACCGCCGAGCAGGCCGTCAACGAGGCCAAGCGGTGCATCCACTGCAAGAACCCCGCCTGTGTCTCCGGCTGCCCCGTGGGTATCCCCATCCCTGACTTCCTGGCTAAGGTGGCGGAGGAGGACTTCGCTGCTGCCTATGAGATCCTTTCCAACGCCAACGCTCTGCCCGCCATCTCCGGCCGCGTCTGCCCCCAGGAGAACCAGTGCGAGGGCAAGTGCGTCCGCGGCGTGAAGGGCGAGCCCGTGGCCATCGGCCGCGTGGAGCGCTTTGTGGCCGACTGGGCTGCTGAGCAGGGCATCGCCAATGTGGCTACCGCTCCCAAGAACGGTCACAAGGTGGCCGTCATCGGCTCCGGCCCTGCTGGTCTGACCTGCGCCGGTGAGCTGGCCCGTATGGGTTACTCCGTCACCGTGTTCGAGGCCTTCCACACCGCCGGCGGCGTGCTGACCTACGGCATCCCCGAGTTCCGTCTGCCCAAGGCCATTGTGGCCCGTGAGGTGGACAACCTGGTGAAGATGGGTGTGGACATTGAGCTGAACATGGTCATCGGCAAGATTCTCACCATCCCCGAGATCTTTGAGCGGGGCTATGAGGCGGTGTTCATCGCCTCCGGCGCCGGCCTGCCCATGTTTATGAAGATCCCCGGCGAGGGCCTGGTGGGCGTGTACTCCGCCAACGAGTACCTCACCCGCATCAACCTGATGAAGGCCTACAAGGAGGGCAGCCCCACCCCCATCCTCCACAACCAGAAGGTGGCCGTGGTGGGCGGCGGCAACGTGGCTATGGACGCCGCCCGGTGCGCCAAGCGCCTGGGCGCCGAGGTCCACATCATCTACCGCCGCTCCGAGGCCGAGCTCCCCGCCCGTGCCGAGGAGGTCCATCACGCCAAGGAGGAGGGCATCATCTTCGATCTGCTCACCAACCCCGTGTCCATTGAGGGCGATGAGAAGGGCCATGTCCAGTCTCTCACCTGCATCCGCATGGAGCTGGGCGAGCCTGACGCCTCCGGCCGCCGCCGTCCCGTTCCCGTGGAGGGCAGCGAGTTCAAGGTAGAGGCCGACGCAGTCATCATGGCTCTGGGCACCAGCCCCAACCCCATGAGCACCAAGGGCACCGAGGGCCTGGAGAAGACCCGCAAGGGCTGTGTGGCTGCCGACGAGAGCGGCAAGACCAGCCTGGAGGGCGTGTATGCCGGAGGCGATGCTGCTACCGGCGCGGCCACCGTCATCCTGGCCATGGGCGCTGGCAAGCATGCTGCCAAGTCCATCGACGAGTACATCAAGAGCAAGGGTTAATCCCTTCGAAACAAGAGGCACAGGCGTTTTGCCTGTGCCTCTTTTGCTATTTTTGTCGGCGGCGGAAAAGAAGTGAGAGGTCTGTCTCCATGACCAACAGGCTGGCAAGCAGCAGCAGGCCGCCGAAATAGGCCTGGGGTGTCAGCACCTCGTGGGCGACAAAGAAGGCCAGAATGGAATTGAATACCGGCTCCAGACAGAAGATGACCCCCACGTGGGAGGCAGTGGTATACTGGAGAGCGACAGCCTGGATGAGAAAGGCCGCTCCGGTACAGAAGAGGGCGAGGACCAGCACGCTGCCCCACACCGCCGGGCTGCGGGGGAGGGCGGGGGTCTCAAAGATCAGAGACAGGATCAGCATGCCCAGACCGGCAAAGAGCTGCTGGTAAATGCCCAGTTGGAAGGCGTTGATCTCCTGTCCTGCCACGCCCCGCTCGGTGATCAGCAGGTAGGCGGCGTTGGAGACGGCGCATAAAATACACAGGATATCACCCAGGGCGGGACGCAAAGCGCTGGACAGGGTGAGCAGAGCGATGCCTGTCACCGACATAACCAATACCACAAATAGCTTCCGGGACGGGCGGGTGCGGAAGAAGAGGTAGTCCAAAAGCGGGGTAAAGACCACCGTCATGGCGCAGAGAAAACCGGCGTTTGTGAGGCTAGTGTACTTTACCCCGAAGGTGTTAAAGGAGTAGATGCTCAGCAGAGCCGCCCCGGTACACAGGCTCAGCTTCAAGGTGGCGCGGCTGGGCGAGCGCAGCCGCCGGAAAAACAAAAGCCCGGCGGCAGCAAAGGCGATGAGAAAACGCAGGGCGTTGAGGGTGAACGGCCCCAGTTCTCCCAGCGCCAGGTCGGTGAGCAGATAGGAAATTCCCCAGAAAAAGGTCACCAGGACCAGCATCAGGTCGGCCTTTACCTGCGTGCGCATAAGAAACATCCTCTCCAGAAAGAAATGGTTCAAGGGAATGGGGGAGTATCCGGGCATATTGTACCATATTACAAAAATAAGTGGAAGAGGAAAGAAAAAATACACGTCTATAACAAAAGAAAAGGCCGGGCCGCCTTTACATAGACGGTCTGGCATGGTACACTGACAGGGAAAGCGCGCTGAGAGAGGAGAAGGGATATGGAATCAAAGCTTTCCTTTGGCCACCTGGCGGCCCTGTTTACGGTGGTCAACTGGGGAACAACGTTTATTGCCACCAAAGTGCTGCTGGAGGCGTTTACCCCGCTGGAGATCTTGATTTTCCGTTTTGTGCTGGGCTATGTGGCCCTGGCGGTGGCCTGTCCCCGGCGGCTTAAGGTGGGGGACTGGAAGAAGGAGGGTCTGTTTGCCGCGGCGGGACTGACGGGCGTGTGCCTGTACTACCTGCTGGAGAACATTGCCCTGACTTTCAGCACTGCCTCCAACGTGGGAGTGATCGTGTCTGCCTCGCCTCTGTTTGCCGCCCTGTTCTCCCTGGTTCTGAGCCGGGGAGCGGACCAGCCTAAGTGGAATTTCCTGGGCGGCTTTCTGCTGTCTATGGGCGGCATCTGCCTTATCAGCTTCAACGGCAGCCAGATGTCCCTGGACCTGCGGGGTGACCTGCTGGCGGTGATTGCCGCCATGGTGTGGGCGGTGTACTCCCTGCTCACTAAGAAGATCGGCAGCTTTGGCTGGAATGTGATCCTGACGACCCGGCGCATTTTCTTTTATGGAATTTTGTTTATGATCCCGGCCTCCGCCTTCCTGCCTTTCCGGTGGGACTTGGGGAGACTGGCCAACGGAAGCTATGCCGCTATGCTCCTCTATCTGGGGCTGGGGGCATGCGCCATGTGTTTTGTCACCTGGAACTACGCCATCAAGACCTTGGGGCCGGTGAAGACCATGGTATATATCTATCTGGTGCCGGTGATCACCGTGATCTGCTCGGTGCTGATCTTGCATGAGACGGTGAACGTCCTGTCCGGGATGGGCACGGCCCTGACCCTGGCAGGCTTGGTCCTCTCTCAATGGGATTCCCTGAAGGCCCTGCGGGCCGGGAGCGCCGGGGAGAGCGAAGCGACAAAGGAGGAAGTATAATATGGAAAAGCCCACCGAATACACCCTGACCTGGGAGGTCACCGACGAGATGACCGCCAAGCGCATCGGCAGCGCCGGGTCCAAGATTCTGTCCACCCCCAATATGGTGGCACTGATGGAGGGGGCCGCGCTGGAGCTGGCCAAGGCCTATCTGGACGAGGGCATGACCACCGTGGGGGCGGAGATCCACTGCCGCCATCTGGCTCCTACCCCTTTGGGGATGAAGGTAAGCGCCACCGCCCGGCTGCGGAGCATCGAGCGGCGGAAAATGTGGTTTGACCTGGAGGTCTTTGATGAGAAAGGCAAGTGCGGAGAGGGCTCCCACCTGCGTATCATGGTCACCCCGAAGGGAATTCAGGACAAAGCGGGACAATAAAAGCAAACTGGGAGCAGGTAAAACCTGCTCCCAGTTTACTTGAGAGGAGTTGGCGTGATAGCCATAAGACCCATTGAGGGAAAGAAACCACACGAACGCCGGACAGGGATGGATGGAACTGCCCCGCGTTGGAAGGGGTGTGGGGAAACGCACGAAACATCCGGGGTACTCCCGGAGACAAGCTAAGAATACCACATCCCGAAATAAAAATAAAATACATATCATATTGTGCTTACCATATTTTTTTGATATGATAACTCCCAAAGGGGGAGAGACTATGGATCTTCGTACGCTGCGGTATTTTACCGTGGTTGCCCAGGAACGGAATATCACCCGGGCGGCGGAAAAATTGAATATGAGCCAGCCGCCTCTCAGCCACCAGATTCGCTGTCTGGAGGAGGAACTGGGGGTGCAGCTGTTTGTGCGGGGCAAGCGCCGTCTGGAACTCACCGATGACGGCGCTCTGCTGCTGCGCCGGGCCAAGCAGATTCTGGAGCTGACGGAAAAAACTGCTCAGGAGCTGCGGGAGCGGAGAAACCAGGTGTCGGGCACGTTGTATCTGGGAATGGTGGAGGGACAGGCCCCCTATCTGGCCGCCGGTTGGATTGCCGGCTTTCGGAAACGCTGCCCTCTGGTACACTATAACCTGTGGAACGGCAGCAGCGACGATGTGCTGGACCGTCTGCGCCAGGGCCTGGCCGATCTGGCAATTGTAGCTGCCCCCTACGACACGGAGCGTTTGGAGGGCTTTCAGGTGGGAGAGGAGCCGTGGGCCGCGATTCTGCCCTTGGAGAGCGCCCTGGCCCAGGAGCCGGGGGACACCATCCCCCTGGAGCGTCTGGTGGGACAGCCTTTGATCGTCCCCTCCCGAGGGTCCCGGGTGCAGGCCATCCGCCGGTGGTTTCAGGAGATCGGTGCGGAACCCGATCTTCTGTGTACCATGTCCAACTATGTGGACGCGGTGGCGCTGACGGAGCAGGGGGTGGGCATCAGCATCTTTCCCCAGACCGCCCAGACCCCCAGCTCCCTGGTGCGGGTAAAGGTGATCACCCAGCCCGCCCGGCGGGTGGAATATGTGCTGGTGTGGAACCGGGAGGGACCCTCCTCCCGTCTGGTGCGGGAATTTATCGCCTGGGTGCGGGAGCAGACCGGGAGCCGCCTGCCTGGAGACCAGGCAGAATATGACGAGGTCGTCCTATGACGGCGCGGAAGGAGAGAGAAGCATGCTGACCTATTCCCTGGAGGAGCGGGGAGATCTGCCTCTGTACGATTATCTCAGCCGTCGCATCAAGGAGGATATCTGGGCGGGGGTGCTCAAGCCGGGGGAGAAGCTGCCCTCCAAGCGGGCTCTGGCCCGGAATCTGGAGGTGTCGGTAGTTACAGTAGAAAACGCCTATGCCCAGCTGGTGGCGGAGGGCTACCTATATACCCGGGAGAAGAGCGGCTACTTTGTCAGTGCGCTGGAGACAGGGGCACGTCCGGCCCCTGCCCGGACCATGCCCTTGCCGGAGGAGCCGGAGGGGGAGTGGCTGCTGGATCTGCGCAGCGGCGGGTCGGGTACCGAGGGATTTCCCTTTGCGGTATGGGCACGCCTTCTCCGCCGAGTCATCTCGGATGAGGGGGAGCGGCTGCTGAAGGTATCCCCCCACAGCGGAGTGCCCGAACTGCGTCAGGCCATTGTGGGCTATCTGCGCCAGTTCCGGGGCATTGACGTGTCCCCGGAGCAGGTGGTGGTAGGAGCTGGTACTGAGTATCTCTACAACCTGATTGTGCAGCTTTTAGGTCGGGACAAGGTCTTTGGCCTGGAGCAGCCCGGATATCCCAAGGCGGGCAAGGTATATGCCCTCAACGGAGCCAAGTGTGTCCCTCTGACTATGGACGAGCAAGGGGTGCGGGTGGAGAGCGTGGAGGACAGCGGAGCCCAGGTGATCCATCTATCCCCATCCCACCAGTTCCCCAGCGGAGTGGTCACCCCCATTGCCCGGCGGCAGAGCCTGCTGCGCTGGGCACAAAAGGGGGAGGGGCGGTACATCATCGAGGACGACTACGACAGTGAGTTCCGCTTTACAGGCCGTCCGATCCCTACTCTTCAGAGTATTGACCGGAGCGGGCGGGTCATCTATATGAACACCTTTTCCCGCACTCTGGCTCCCTCGCTGCGTATCAGCTATATGGTGCTTCCACCCGCCCTGCTTGAGGACTACCACCGCAGACTGGGCTTCTATTCCTGTACTGTTCCGGCTATGGAGCAGTACACCTTAGCCCGTTTTCTCTCCGGAGGCGGGTTTGAGACCCATGTCAACCGGATGCGGGTCTTTTACCGGGGGCGGCGGGACCAGGTGCTCTCCGCCCTGGAAAAAAGTCCCTTGAAGGGCCGCTATGTGGTGCGGGGAGAGGACGCGGGGCTTCACTTCCTGGTGGGGCTGGATACCCGGCGCAGCGACCGGGAGCTGGCCCGGCTGGCTCAGGAGGCGGGCATCCGCCTGTCCTTCCTTACCGACTACGGAGGAGGAGAGGAGCACTGGTTGGTGGTCAACTACCCCGGCGCCGATTTGGAGCGTCTGCCCCAGGCGCTGGAACGTCTGGCGGTTTTGCTGTAAAAAACGGTCCCTGGCTTTATCGGCCGGGGACCGTTTCATCGTTTCAATATGCATGAATGAGGAGGAGGCATACGGAATTAAGAAGAAGTTAAGAAAAAAGAGAACTATTTCATGCTATGATGGTAATATCCCGGAACATAATTGAGGACGCAGAGAGAGGAGGTCCGCCATGAACGATTTCATTCAGTATATTCTCTACTTACTTCAGCGAGGGATCTGCTTTGTTGTACCGGCAGTCTTACTTTGTGTGCTGGTTTTAGCGGCTGGGGGGGGGATTTCGAGGAAAAAGGGATGCCGCTTTCCGTGGCGGCGGGCGATTGCCCTATTGCTGCTGATCAGCTGGCTTGGACTGACCTTGTTTGTTACGTTGTTTCGAGGTGAGCCTGGGGCTCGGCAGTGGAATTTTCATTTGTTTCTGGCATGGAGAGAGGCCTGGAACCAGTTTGCCCTGCGCGCATGGCTCAATGTGCTGCTGAATATCGCGCTGTTTGTTCCGTTGGGCATTTTGCTTCCGCTGCTGGCCCGGGTGTTTCGAAAATGGTATGCCGTACTGCTGGCGGGATTTGGATCCTCCCTAGCCATTGAATTGGTGCAGCTGGCCACCGCACGGGGAATGTTTGATGTAGACGATTTGTTTACCAATACCCTGGGGACGATGGTGGGATGGAGCATCGTCATGCTGGTTTTGAGCGCGCTGGAGCGGAAAAACGGATGGAAAGTCCAAAATCTTGCTTATCTATCCATACCAATGGCTTTAATTCTGGTTCTTGCGGGGATTTTTGTGGGCTATGCAGTAAAACCATATGGTAATTTGCAGGATGCGCCTGTGGTTACGGCAAACCTGAAGAATGTGCAATGGGAACTGGAATTTACCCCGCAGGAGGAGCCGGTCACAGCCTTGGTATATGAGGTGGGACGGTTGAACCAGGCGACATGTGAACAATTTGGAACTCAGTTTGCTCAAAAAGTAGGATTTTCCGTCGAAGATATCTATTACTATGATGATACCATCTGGTTTGGCAACCACTCCAGCGGAGACTTCCTTTTTGTGAATCGATTGGACGGCACCTGGGAGTATAATCTTGGCAGGAAGACCACCCCAGTATTTGATGTACACCCGGAAGAAATCCGGTCAGAGGATGTATTGGACGCTCTGCATCAGTTGGGGATAGAAGTTCCCGAGGATATACAATTTACCATCCAATCTCCAGACAAAAATGAGTTTTTTACAGCGAGTGCAGGAGTAGAATTGGTTCCCGGAGCAGAAAAGCAATGGTACGGTACATTGCAGTGTGATCTGCACTACCAAGACGGAAAAACAGAGCTGGACCAAATCGATTATCGTATTGTCACGCTTTTGCCGTGCAGGGAGGAATCCATTTTAAGCCCTGCGCAAGCCGTCCAGGAGCTGTACGACGGCCACAGCTTCTACGGGGAAATACTGGAGTATTACCAGGCACCTCAAGTCACGGTCCTTTCCTGCGCGTTGGAGTGGAAAGCGGATACAAAGGGCTTCTATCAGCCGGTCTATCGTCTGGAATTGCAGCTTCAAGATCAAGAAAGGATGACAGATTATGTCTGTGCTCTGAAATGACATAGCTCTGTTGTAAAGCGCTCTATGATCTGAAACAAAAACAGCCGCAAGCAAGATGCTTGCGGCTGTTTTTACGCTTCTTGTTCGGAAGATGAATCAGATTCTTCCTGGGAATGGCGTACCAGCAGAGCCATGATCTCGTGGTAGATGGCCTCAGGGGACTGCTGGAACTTACTGGTGAGCGTCTGCCCCTGGGCCAGAGAGGGGGAGATGAGCTTGAGCTCCATGAGAGGACCGGCCTCGTCGGCCAGATAGAGCCGGACGGTACAGGTCCCGTCCTCATTGGGCTGCAGACCGGTCTGCACCTGGGCCTGGCGCATGAGGGCGTCGTTGAGCTTGACCAGATTTTCATCGCACCGCAGACGCACGGAGTAGGGTAGACTGCTCTGGCAGATCTCGATGTTGCGCCGGCCCTTTTCCGTGATGGAGTAGAGCTCTCCGTTCAGAGAGAGATGTTCCGTCTCCGTGAGGTGATTGACTGCCTCTGTGAGGGAGAAGTAGTCTACCCCCGCATCGCACAGGGCCAGATCCAGCAGCTGCAAAAAGGTGATGGGAGCCACGGCGCGGTCCATAATGTACAGCACCAATAGCTTCAAATCCATTTCATTTTGAATAAATCCGGTCCGGGACATGGGGTCCTCCTCCTTCCAAAGGCTCATACAAAAGTATTATACCCAAAAACGCAGCCAAGGACAAGGGCTCTTTTCCGGTGGTTTGGGCCGCACCAAAAAATTTTCCGGTCATAGTATGAGGTGTACCCGGCGCGGCCTGCCAGGGCCTTGCCGGGGCCATCCAGAGCTTAGGAGGGATTCCATATGCCTGAAAAGGTCGTGCCCGGTCCCGTGAGCGACGAGCGCCGCATTCGGGAGGCCGTGTGCATACACACGAAGAAAATTTTTGATTCCTGCAAAGAGGAAGATATAGCGTCTTTAATACTTTGATGGAAAAAGAAAAGCCAGGCTCACAGGGCGCGGAGGGTGAAGGTCAGTTGGAAGTCGGAAGGCTTAGTTTTCTTCTCCTTCTGGTACCAGACGGTGTCCAGCACGGACTTCAAAAGGGAATTCTTGCCGGCAGGATCGGCGGTGCCGTAGGCGTCCAGCACCGCCCGGATCCGCTCAGCCAGCAGGGCGGGGTTAGAGCATTGGACTTCCCGCAGGGAGCGCTCCAGCTCTGCCTCTTTCTTTTCCAGGGCGGCTCGCTTCTCCTTCACCGCAGCCATACGCTCCCGAAAGAGGGGCAGGTCGTACTCTCCCAGCTCCAGCAGCTCATACAGCCGGTTCTTTTGACGGTCGGTGCCGGCCAGCTCGTTTTTTACCGCCGCCAGGGTGGTCTCCAGTACGTCGGTGTTCCGACCGGGGATGTGCTGGGGCTGATTCATGGTAAGCTTGGCCAAGGTGTCCTCCAGGTAGTCGAGGATCTGGCCCTCCACCAGGTCGAACTGGGTGGAGGAGCAGCAGCCGGGACGCATACACAGCAAGTAGGCTTTCTGTTTCATCACCATGCGCTGCATGTTCTGCCCGCAGTTGACGCACTTCACCAGCCCCGCCAGGGGGCTGCGTACTGTGCCGTCGTTTTTGGCTGGTTGGTAGCGGCCATCCATGATGGCCTGGACCTGGTCAAAGAGTTCCCGGTCCACGATGGCAGGGTGGAGGCCGTCGGTGATGGTCCACTGATCCCGGGGCTGGTAGATGGTGATATGCTTGGGGTTCCCCTTGGCACCCTTCCGGATGTGCTTCTTTTGGTTCCAGACGATCTTACCCACATAAGTGGGATTGCGGAGGATCTTGGCCACGCTGTTGCGAGAAAACTCCGGGGAGCGGTGGGGCCGGGCACCCAGGGCGTTGACGTGCCGGGCCACGGCCACGCAGCCATACCCCTGGGCGTACAGCTGAAACATCATGCGCACAAACTTTGCCTCCGGCTCGTAGATCTCCAGGGTGGGCTTGCGGTCCACCACGGTCTTGTGATAGCCGTATGGCGCGTTGGCCACGTAGCAGCCTTCCTGGATGGACATCTGGAGTCCCCGGCGCAGGCGCTTGGTGATGATCTTGTACTCCCGGCGGGAGATAAAGGTCTTCAGCTCGGCGTACTCCTCGTCGATCTCATCGGACAAGTTATAGACTTTTTCCGGGGTGATGATGAGGGTGCCGGACTCCCGAAAGGCGTCCAGGATGATGCCCTGGTCCTTCATGCGGCCGCGGGAGAGCCGGTCCAAATCCATGCACAGTACCGCGTCGTAGTGTCCATCCTCCACGTCCTGCAGGAGCCGGAGCATCTGGGGGCGGGCATAGAGGGACTCGCCGCTGACCACCTCGGGGTACTCCGCCAGGATGTGGATGCCGTGGGCGGCGGCGTAGTCATAGAGGGTCTTCTGGTGTTTGGATAGCACCTCTTCGGTGGCCAGACCCTCCTCCATGCGGGACTTGCGCAGGTAGACGGCGGCGTCCAGGTCGGTGAGGTCGGCGCTTCGGTTGTGATCCATGGTGGCCTCCTGTCGAAAGAAAACGAATGTTCGAATGCTGGGTTTTTAGAAGCCGCCGGAGATTGCCCCGGCGGCGGATATAGGTTATGCTTCAACGTTCGATATGGTACAGTCAAACACGTAGTCTCCGATATCCTCGTTCCAGTCATAAGTACTGCCTTCCAAGATGATTTGGAAAGGCTCCTCACGGATTGCGGGAAATACGAGTACACCTTCGGTTGTTATTCCCGGGCGAATCTGGGTCTGATGTTCTGGATAGTCCGCAGTATAGTTTGGCTGATATTCATACTGGGTGCCGTCTTGGATCAGCACGGAATTAAATCCATATAGGGTGAATTCACTGGATCCATTGTTTTGAATGGAAATGTACACCCGGGTTTCCTGCTCGGCCAGTTCGACCGACTGTATGGTTACCGCATAGCCAAGCTGATCAATGGTTGCGTTTGTAGCTGTTGCGGTGGCAATTGTGGGCATGATAGCATCCTTGTAGGACAAGATTTCGACTTTGGAAGCAAGGATTGCAGGTGCAGTAATTGTGCCGCCCATCATATTTTCGCCTTCGAATACATCCACCACTTTGCCGGTAAGTCTAACGTAATCGTCACCCTCAACTTCAAAGTCTGGATCCTTATAGGCCACAACGGTATTGAGATCAAAGTTTTCTGGATCAGCCCAGAGCTGGAAGTACACACCTTCGTCATCATACTCAACACCAGAGAATACTTGTCCAGTTAGCTCTACAACTGAGCCGACATAGCTTTGGGGATCAGAATACATCATCTTGACTTCGCGCTCACTAAGAGGCTCGGGAGGTGTCTGTGGAGTGGAACTGGATTTACTACCAGAAGATCCACCGCAGCCAGTCAGTGTGCAAAACAGACAACACATAAAAAGAGCCAGAATATTTCGTTTCATATTGATCGCTCCCTGTGGTTATAAGTTTTAATTCAAGTATACTTAACGTGCGCTAGAATCTAAAGTCCTATTTAGTATCGACTTTAAGAAGACGTAAAAGGTTGGCTTTTTGTATGTATGATTAGCCTCCCGCGCACTTTTTGCAGGGGGTCAAGCCCATAGCCTGAGCCTCTGCTAGGGTAGAGGGGATATAGGTACCACCATTGCAATTATTGTCGTAGTGATATCGCTTGCCAGTGGGGGTGATATAGACGGTGCGGCCATTAGACTGACTCTGCTGTTGCTGCTGGGCAGCCTGCTGAGCAGCAGCCTCTTCTGCCGCTTTCTGCGCTGCAGCCTCCTCTGCAGCCTTACGTGCCGCTTCCTCTTCCGCGGCCTTCTTGGCTGCCTCCTCGGCGGCGATGCGCTCCGAGTCGATGACGGTGATGGTGACGACCTGGCTCTTGACATCGCCGGCAGACACGGAGATCTCTGCGGTACCCTCAGTCTTGGGGGTGGCTACGCCCACCAGAGTGCCGTTGTCGTCCTGCGGGGTGAAGGTTAGGACATTGGGATCAGAGCTGGTGAACTCCACATCTGTGGCGTCTGCGCCCTCCTCCAACACCAGAACGGGAATGGACTTGGTGTCCTTCACATCCAGCTCGATGGCCTGGTCACAATCCAGGGAGAGGGAAGTGATAGCGGGGACCTCAGGTTCAGAGGTCGAGATGGAGGAGGACACTTGGGACGTAAATCCACCGCCGGAGGCCTGATCGGTATCATCGGTCTGCACACAGGAGCCGATCATCCCAGCAACCAAAACAGCCGCCACAACATAAGGCCATTTCCGACGTTTTTTCCCGCCCGAAGGAGGCGTAGTCTGATTAGAGTTCCCAGAGGGGGAAGGGGAAGCGGTTGAAGCGGATGCCTTCTTCTTTCCAGAGGTGGGGTAATCCCGTACATAACTAATTCCGGTGCCTGGAATGGAGGCGGTAGTGCGGAATCCTCCACCTGCTTTTTTCGTGGCCCGGAAGCCCTTCCCGCCTACACTGTACCCGACTCCCGATTTGCTGAAATTTACACGCAGCGGGCCCAAGTTTACGCTTTTACGAAACCGAAATCCCATGTTTTTTCCTTCTTCCTTTACGTAATCAACACACAAATTTTTTATATCCCATTGCAATTATAGTACATATGTTCTATAATTGCAATACGACAACATAAAAGGGGGCGGCAATATGACCAGCAGGGAGGAGAGACTATTATCTATCATCCGTAGTAGCAGAGATCCTGCTGCGCTGCTTGTCATAGCCGCCCAGGCTATTATTGCTTGTCAGCAGCCGCCTGCACCATGCGGATCACCATGTCCTGCTGATCCGGCGTCAGCTGACGAAACAAATCCATAAGTGCCTGCTCGGCTTCCGTAAGCCCATCGTCTTGGACGGTGGGCTTTTTTGTTTCTCCTAAGAGTTCGCTGGTGGTGACACCGAGGTAGTCGGCCAGCATCTGTACCTTGGCCACGGAGGGGGTTCGTCCACGCTCAATATCGTTTATGAAACTACTCCCAACGCCGCTTTCTTTGCAGGCATTAGTTGGCTTAATGCCTTTCTTTGTACAAAGGCGTTTGATATTTTGCACAAAAACGTTGGCATCCAAGAGGCACCACTCCTATTATAAAAAGAATTTGGAAATTGCGCATAAATTGGAAAACGCGCAAATTATTTATTGACAATCCGCGATTGCGGATTTATGATTTACTCACAGCAAGTGATTTAAAGTCAAAGCTAGATAGAAGGGGGGGAAAGGGGTGCTGATTTTTACCTATGAGGAAACAAAACTGCCTAAGGATATTCTGGAGTATTTGGAGAATACCCTGGAGCAGAAAACAGGACAGACTTGTCTTGTGGTCCCAGGCTGTAATGGCGTGTATGAAGTTGCGTCAGAAAAAGAACGACTTGATAAAGGCAGCAAGTGAAATGGAGAGTGTTGCAATGTCACAGACGATCTGCCATTTCCAATGTGACGAGCTTGATTGTGACCGACGCAACGCGATTCGCCCTTTATCCGTAATGCGGATTGCATTGACTGGAATGGAGATCAAACCGGGACCGGGATCTTCATACGGAAATTTTTCAGAATAGCATTTCTCAATCAGATCTGTACGGTACAGATAGGGATATGGATCCACTTCGTTTATAAGCGGTTCATCAGGCATCATTCCGTTATTTAAGAGCATTCTTAATATTTTTTTCTCCGATTTTGATAACTCAATGATACCTGCATCTATCTCCTGTGCTTTTGGCATGGGATCACTCCAATACTAAGTAAACAAATGTTCACTTTAGGATCAAAAAGAAAACATTGATGACGATAGAAGTCACATCTTCAGCCAATGGGAGTCGGAAATGACTGTGAGTAAATTCATAGTATCACAGCCATGATTTAAAATCAAGAAATGCCATGGAGAGGAGGCGAGCGGATGAAGATCAAAGAGTACCGCGAGAAGCTGGGGCTTTCCAGCAAAGAGCTGGCGGAAAAGATGGGCGTGGACTCCACCACGGTTTCGGCGTGGGAAAGTGGCCGTATCTTACCCAGAGCAGCCAAGCTTCCCTTGCTGGCCGACCTCTTCGGCTGCTCCATCGACGCGCTGTATGGCCGGGAGCCCCCTGGCCGCACCTCTGCTTAATAATTCTACCCCAAAAAGGAGGGAGTTCCCATGCCGGAGGAAT
>OKRT01000477.1_pt1 | contig 19206 bp, 20 predicted proteins | sample 1601111 | NCBI WGS metagenome assembly OKRT01 (sample SAMEA3541572, study PRJEB24748) | human gut metagenome | biome: human gut; feature: human-associated habitat; material: faeces | place: China | collected 2012 | reverse complement strand
TTATTAATGAACAAAAAGAGGATGTTTTCTCATTTGAAAAAACAAGTGAGATGGAAATAATCATTGAAGAAGGCATAAATAATATGAAAAGTTTTACAGGGAGGAGATAGAATGGTAAACGAAAAAAAATATTATTTACATAGAATATCACATGAATGGGAGGTGTCTTATAAGTTAGTGGGTATTGATCCATACAATTCAGAAAAAGTAGATAATGGATTATCTGCTAGTTATCTTTCAATTGGATGGAGTAATTATGCTGATAGTGAATTGTTAAGAAAGTATATTGAAACAACTGATATTGATGAAAAAAGGAAGATATTTAATGAATTAGGTGATGAATCTAAATCAATATATAGTCTACGAAAATTTTTAAATTTTAAGAAAGATGATGTTATTATTGTACCTATGTATAATAAAAAATTTGCAATTTATAAAGTTTTAGAAAGACCAAAGTCTTATATTGATGTAGATGAAGTTAAAGAATTAGTGAATCAAGGTGGAAAAGTAGATATAGGTTTTGTTGTTAAAGTAGAAATTCTTAATGGGCCTATACCTCGAACATATGCTGAGTCTGATTTAATATCTCGAATGAAAGTTAGACAAACAACAGTAGAAATAGGAGATATAAAAGATAGCGTAGAAAAGGCGATAAAGGCAACTGCTCCAATTAATATTTATGAAAAAGTAGAGGAGACATTGAGTGAATCATATTTAGATATTATTAGAGATAATTTGAACCCGGCAGAATTTGAAAAATTAATAGTTTGGTATATGAGAAAAATAGGAGCGGATATTGTTGAGATTCCAAGTAAAAACAATTTTTCTAATTCAGTTGCGGATATAGATGTGGTTGCTTTATTTGATAACTTGGGTATTGTTATTCAAATTCAAGCTAAGCATCATAAAGGTAAAAAAGTTAGTGAAAAACATGCAATAAATCAAATAAAAAAAGCATTAGAAATTAATAAAGAAAAACCATATGAAGGGAAATATAGTCAATATATCACTGTTCCATGGGTTATATCTACTGCAGAAAGTATAAGTGATGATACTTATGATTATGCTAATGAACATCAGATACGACTAATTGATGGTATTGAATTTGCAAAAATGTTAATTAATGCTGGTATTGATAAAACAATTAATATAGTTAAGGAATAAAATTAGAAAAGATTGTATTCACATATAAAAATGAGTACAATCTTTTAAAATATTCTTTCAACATATTCATCATATTGTTTTAACCAGAAGTATAGTGCTGTTTCATTAACGCTGACTAATAAATAAGAATAGTCTTTATCAATAGGTATGATTGTGCAATCAGTTGAAAACCAATCTATAATCTGATCAATAATACAATTATTAAATTTTAGTTTTGCATGAATTGTTTTTCCAGAGAACATATATAAATGTTCTAAACTATATTGAGGAAGATTTATGGGTTGGTCTAATTTTTTTATAGGTGTATCTAAGATTTCAATATGACTTATTTTATCAATACGATAGTTAGAAATATTGTCATATTTATCATAATTTGCTATTAAATAGTATTTATTTAATGAAATAACTAGATCGTATGGATTAACAATATATTTTCTGTCTCTTTTTTTATGTAACTTTTTATCTAAACCATATTCTAAATAATCAAAGGAAATTTGCTTATTATTTTCTATTGCTTCATTAATAAGTTCAATATTCAAGAAAAACTCAGGGTTATTATAATAAGAAATATGAGAGATATTGTGTATCCTATGTATTGATCTTTTAGTATAATGACTTTCATCTTTTAAAAGTTTATCAATCATATTCTTTACTTGGTTTTTAGTTAAAGTTTGACTATTTAATAAAACATCGATTAAATATGTTAATTCTGTTTTATCAAATGTTCTTTCATTAAGATAATAACCATTTTCATAAATAATATCATAGCCAAAAGAAATAAGCTCGTTAATAGTTCGAGAAATAGCTTTTCTTTCAAATGATTCATTATAATTATTTTGAATATAATTAATAATATCTTTTTGTAATAATTTATGTTGACTATCACTATAATCTTTTAGTATTTCATAAATATACAATGGAAGTAGTTTTTTAGACATGATATCACCTTCATGCCTATTATATCATGTGCCTTTGCAATAAAAACAAAAAAGATATAATTAAACTTTAATAAAATAACTATTTAGTGAATTTACATTGTATCTATTCATTTCAAGTGATTTTTACTATATAATAGCTTTGGTGATGAGAATGGAAAAAATAAAAGAAGTTATTGTTGTTGAAGGAAAAACAGATACAGCTATTATAAAAAAGCTATTTGATGCAGATACAATAGAAACACATGGATTAGCTATAAATGATGAAATACTTGATTTAATTGAACAAGCCAATCAATCTAGGGGAGTTATTGTTTTAACGGATCCAGATTATCCAGGAATGCAGATAAGAAATAAAATTATGGAAAGAGTTCCTAGTATTAAACATGCTTTTGTTGATAAAAAAGATGCAATAGGAGAGAAAAAATTAGGAATTGCTGAAGCAAGAGAAGAAGCAATTATCGAAGCTTTAGAGAATGTTGTGACTTTTTCTAAGGATATACAAACATTATCTTGGGAAGAATTTATTTCTTTAGATATTATTGGAAGTAAAGAAAGAAGATTAAAGATTTATGATCTGTTTCATTTAGGATATGGAAATGCTAAAACTTTATTTAAAAGATTAAATATGGCGCATATTAGTAAACAAGATATTTTAAAAAAACTAGGTGAAAAATAATGAATTATGTAAAATTAGGAAAAGAAATATCATATGCTTTACGACATCATCCTGAAAAATATCACTTAGATATGGATGATGAAGGATGGGTTGTAGTGAATCAATTGTTGGATGCTTTAAAAGATAAATATGGAATATTAGATGAAGAAGATATTATTGATTTAATGAATCATTCAGATAAACAAAGATATGAATTAAAGAATCATAGGATAAGAGCTTATTATGGTCATTCATTTAAGAAAAAAATAAAAAAGGAATCTCAGATTCCTCCACAAATTTTATATCATGGTACAGCCAAACGTTTTCTATCTTCAATCATGAAAGAAGGATTAAAACCAATGAATAGACAATATGTACATCTTTCTCAAGATAAAGAGACAGCATATCTTGTTGGTTCACGTCATGATCAAAATCCGGTTATTTTACAAATAGATGCTTATAAAGCTTATCAAGATGGCATTGCTTTTTACTTAGGAAATGAAACAGTATGGCTAAGTGAAACATTACCGTCTCAATATATAAAAATGCTTAATCAAGATGATTAAGCATTTTTAATAAGATAAACTTTTTTAACGTTTGCAATTTTAGCAATACTTGCATTTTGGCTTAAAGCTTTCCATACAACTAAAGTAATGACAAAATCAACAGCACTATGAACAAGAGTTCCTAATCCTACTAATCCAAATACCATATAACTAAATGTTTGTACATCCATTCCAGCTCCAAAATAGAAAGGAACAACGACAATCATTTCTCCAATAGCATGCAATAAAGCAATAGCTAAATTAAATCTAACAGCTTTAAGTGGAGTTTCAAATATATCAGGATTCTTCTTAATATACATTGCTCCAGCAAGAGCCCAAATGACATGACTTAAAGCACGCATAACAACAACGAATGGGAATCCAGCAATCATAAAACCTAAAGTTGTTCCTAAAGAAACAGCAATCGCAACAGCTGGTGAAATAAATAATGCAATCATTACAGCAACATGAGATGCTAAAGTAAATGACATTGGTCCAATAATAATCTTAGGCATAAATAATGGAATAACAGTTCCTACTGCAATTAATAAAGCCGCAATTGATAATGTTTGTATTCTTTTATGTGTATTCATAATATCTCCTCTTTTATATGTATTTTACATGTGTCATGACACATGTTATGACCTATTATATACAGAAAACCCATTGTGTCAAGAGAAAAAAATCACAAATATACATATTTTAAAAGACAATCATCTCTGATTTATCAGAAATCATTGTCTTTATTTTGTAAATAAATACCCCTTATCATCTAAAGCTTGCATAATTCTTTTAAAAACATCTTCATTTTGACATTGAATTGTATGTAAATGTAATCCATCAGTCAATTGGCTTAAAGGTTTTGCTTGTTCGTTATTCACTTTCTTTAAAAACTGTTCAACATCATATCTAGAAGAAATATGTAACTTCCCAGTTAATTGACCATATATAGGATGTTCCACAATAACATCAATAATAGAACCACCTAAATCAACAATCGTATATAACTCATCTGCTAAAGTATCTTTTCCATGTTTCACAGCAATCGTATAAACACATTCACTATTTTGGTCGTCTAATATATAACCTCTAGGAGTTGCAATAATATCATAGCCACTAGCCCGTAATAAAGCCACATCTCCAACAATAATTTGACGACTTACACCAAATTGAGCAGCAAGCTTACTTGCTGAAATAGGTTTATCACTTTTTTTAATTGTCTTTATAATCTTTTCTTTTCTATCCATATGCAATACCTCTTGGATTAATTATATATGATTTTTAATATTTTTCAATGCAGAAGATGTTGTTGAAGTCAATATGATGATGTTTATGGAAGGTGTATTTTCTTTTTAGATAGAACTTATATAATAAAAGTGTAAGGAAAAAGAAAGGAGAACATTATGAGTTTATTAAATTCTTTCATTAAGTTATCAGTTAAAGAAAAAAAGAGCTACATGAATTTTGCTGTTACGTATTTTATTATGATTGCTTTATCATTTGTTTTTTATGAATTAGCAGGGAATCAGTTATTGAAAAACAATTTATTTGCTGGAAAGGTTTTATTTACATCAGTAAGCTTATTTACATCTTTCAATGATATTATTTCATTTATAGTTGTTTTTCTAAGTGGTATTATGCTTATTCAAATATATATGGACTATCTTGAAAAAAGCTTTGATAAGTTAGCTGTGTATAAAATTTCAGGATGTAGTTCTTTGAGGTTGGCTTCTTTATATATGATTGGCTGCATTATTTTATGTATGCTTCTCACTCCATTCTCAATGATCTTAGGCTATGGAATGACAATTATTGTGCATATATTTCTGTTTCCTCTTTTAAACATTCATTCTTCAGTATTTGCTATTTCTGATAGAGTCATTTTATCAATCATAGCAACTGTGGTTATATTGATAATCATTATTATCATGTATATAACAGGCTTTTTCTATAGACATACTTTTTTAGAAATTTTACAGAATCTCAAAGAGAAAAAAAGTGAGAAAAAACGATTGATTATGATAACTCCAAAAATTTATATTATTCTATTGGTATTATCGTTTTTATCACTTATTAATTATTTAGGTCATGCATCACAATTGATAACAATAGCTCTTACTATTTGTATCTCGTTATATGGAATTGATCGATATTGGTATAGTGCATTTGTTGATAAGGTGTTTTCTAAAGATTCAGCTACAGAAGTATTAGCGAAGGGTCAGGCAAAGAAATTTATAGGTGATGCTTATTCGATTATATTATTGTTACAGATAGTTATTATAGCATTTACAGCACTTATTCTTTCTCGTAATGCAATGCAGTCTGATCTGTTCGTTACACTCTTGGCTTTTACAGTATGTATTATTGTTTTGTTGAGTACTTTTCAATATAAACTCAATCTGTTTACTTATAATAACAATACAGTTTATCAATATGCAAGATTATTAGGTTTTTCAAAAACAGATATACGAGAAACCTTATCAAAGATGTTTCAGACTATTTATGTATTTGTTTTATTTATCCCTCTCATCTTTCAAGTTATCTGTATGATTATGCAGATTGTGATATATGACTATCCATTATGGATCGTATCATATGTCGTAAGTGTTGAAATTATTATATATTTGATAATTTATCTGAAAATAAGAAACCAGTTAAATAAACAAAAAGGAGGAGAATCATTATGAGTGAAAAAATTATAGAAGTGAAACATATGACAAAAATATATAATCCTGAAACAAGCCATGCAACAACAGCCCTTCATGATATATCCCTAGTTGTCAAAAAAGGTGAATTTGTTTGTATTATGGGAACATCAGGTTCTGGAAAAACGACTTTACTTAATAATTTATCTACGATTGATACGCCAACGAAAGGTGAAGTCTATATCAATGGAAAGAACGTTAATCATATGAGTGAATCTGATCTATGCAAGTTTAGAACAAATGTTTTAGGTTTTATATTTCAAAACTATAATGTTATTGATACATTAACGATCTATGAAAACATACGCATACCATTACTCATAAAAAAAGAAACAGATTTTGATGAGAAGATAGATAGAATTTTAAAACAGCTGGATATAGAAGAAATCAAAAATAAGTATCCTTACGAATGTTCTGGAGGACAGGTCCAAAGAGTTGCGATAGCAAGAGCTTTAGTTTCTGAACCAAGTATTATAGTTGCTGATGAACCAACAGGAAATCTTGATAGTCATAATTCATTTGAATTATTAGAACTTTTGAAGAAATTAAACCAAGAAGGTATTTCAATTTTAATGGTGACTCATGACTCATTTGTTGCAAGTTATTCAAGTAAACTTTTATTTTTAAAAGATGGTGAAATTAGTGATATTATTGAAAGAGAAAATATGAGTCAGAATGAATATTATGATACAATAGAAAGTATGAATTTGCTAGAAATAAAGAAAATCTATTTTGACAAGAAAAATGAGGTGAATTAGTTATGGAAAAACATGTTGGTAAAGCCAAACTCAAATCAGCAGTTTTGTATTCAAGCATTGTGCTTATGTGGGCATATTTCTTGTTTGCTGCGGATATATGGAAAGGAATGAGAGTTTTTTGTATTGTATTAGTTATTTTAGTGATTGGAATTGTAATCCCAGGGATATCTTATTGCCAATTGATGTGGAGAGTTGATCAGGAAAGGTTATATTATACGTATCATCGAACTTTCTTAGATAAAGTTACAGCATTTTACTCATATGTTTTCAATCGAAAACATATCTATCAGATTGCTATTAATTTAAATCAGATTGATTATATTGATGTTTCTTATGCAAAAGTTCCACGTATGCCTTTTGGTGGATATGGTTATGATTTGTTGTTTATTGTGCATATGTATGATGGTTCAATTTATCAATTTGATGCTTTAATCACAAGAAATCGTCAGGAATTTAATGAAGCTGTAGATTTTCTTCAAGCTCAAGGCGTTCAAATACATGATCCATTAAAAATCTTAGATTATCTTAAAACAGGAAGTTATTTATCATACTATTTAGAGAAATTAGAGGAACAATCACATGATTAGAATAACTATAATTTCTTCGCATGATGATATATATAAATTTATTGATAGTTTTATTCAAAAACATCAGCTTCATGCTGAAATCTTAGATTTTAAAACAAATAAATATTATGATATCTATTTTATTGAAATTCAAAATAAAGATGATTATCTTAAATATCAAAATATTAAACGGACTCATGAAACTCTTATTTATTTTATTGGACCACATGATTTTGATACAATCCAGACAAGTTTTCATTTTAATATTCAGTTTTATTTTAGAATAGAACATTTTAAACAAGAATTATTAGAATATGAAAATCAAATTATACAAAAGATTCAAGAACATTTTCATTATTATACTTATCAAAATGGACATATGATTGTAAAATTAAGATTATCAGAAATCTATTACATTGAATCATTAAGACATCAGATAATTATTCATTCTTTAAATGGTGAATTACATGAAAGAAAAAATTTAAAAGATATAATAAATGAACTTGATTCACCAGCGTTTATTCAAGTCCACAAATCATTTATTATCAATAGAAATATGATTCAAAAATATAATTCTAAAGAAGTTTACTTAAAAGATCATACAGTTATACCACTAGGTAGAGCCTACAAGAATCAATTAAAAGAATATGAGACCTCATGATAATGATGAGGTTTCATTTTGTATTTGAAAGTTTTATGTTATAATAGTGACAGGTGATTTGATGAAAGATATAGCAAAGAAGTCTCATACAATGTACTTATTAGATAAATATCAATTACAAGCTTCAAAGAAATTTGGTCAAAACTTCTTGATTGATTTAAATACAATCAAGAAAATTGTAGAAACAACACATATTAATCAATCAACATGTGTGATTGAAATTGGTCCTGGAATTGGAGCGTTAAGTGAACAGCTAAGCTATCATGCTGGACATGTTGTTTGTTATGAAATAGATACACGTTTGAAAGATGTTTTAAATGAATCGTTAGGTGAGTTTGAAAATATTGAAATTATCTTTCAAGATTTTTTAACTGTGGATTTGAAAAAGGTTGTTGAAAAATATAAACAAGATTATCAAGATGTGTGTATTGTTGCGAATCTTCCTTATTATATTACTTCGGATATATTAGAACATATTATTTCTTCAGGAGCACAATTAACGAGTATTCATGCAATGGTTCAAAAAGAAGTGGCTCAAAAACTTACTGATACAAATTATAAAAGTCCATTAACCTTAATGATAGAAAGTGTTGGTGATATCTCATTAGATATGTTGGTATCTAAAAATGTATTTTCACCAGCTCCACGAGTTGATAGTGCAATTATTTCAATTCGTATTCATAAACCATATGAACCATTATTAACCCCTATCTTAAAGACTTCTTTTACTCAAAAAAGAAAAACAATCTATAATAATCTTAAGGGATTATTTAATGAACAAACGAAAAATATATTAGAGGAATGTCATATTCTAGAAAATAAAAGACCAGAGGAATTAGCGATTGAGGATTATTTGAATCTCACAAAATATTTATAAAATCATATATTAATATGGTGAGAAAATATGAATATTGGAGATTATGTTGTCAGGAAGAAATATCATGGAGATATTCTTTTTGAAATTATAGATATTAAGGATGGAATTTATTATTTAAGAGGGGTTGAACTAAGACTGATTGCTGATAGTGAAAGTGATGATTTGCAGTTAAGTGATGTTCAGCCACATGAAGAAGAAAATTTTACGATTGTCAGACAACCAGTCATACGTGGAAAAGTATTGCATTTAGATGGTGATGAAAAGTATTTGAAATTATGTCAGCAAAAATTATATGAATAAAAAATTAGAGCTGATTGTTATTATATGCACGAAAGTCAAATGGCTGATTGTGTTGTTGAATTGTTAGAAAAACATAAACCCCAGATTTTGGTTGTTACGGGGCATGATGCATTAAGAAAAGATTTAGATAAGACGGATATGAATAATTATCAGCATTCATTTGATTATGCTCAAACAATCAAAAATGCTAGAGCGTATCAAGAAGATAAAGATGCATTAATTATTATCGCGGGAGCTTGTCAATCATATTATGAATTGTTGTTGGCAAGTGGAGCCAATTTTGCGTCCAGTCCCAAACGTATCAATATCCATGCTTTAGATCCTGTTTATGTGGCGAGTTTAGTCGCGAATGAAAGTGTTAGGAATTATTGTGATATCGAAGATATTATCAATCATACGACACATAAACAAAGTGGGATTGGAGGCATAGATACAAAAGGTGTTGCAAGAAAAATATACCCAACGAGAGGATGAGTTGAATGAAAGTAAGAGCCTATGCAAAAGTCAATTTAGCATTAGATGTCGTTAGAAAAAGAGCAGATGGATACCATGATTTAGAAATGGTTATGGCACCTATTACACTTCATGATTTGATTTATATTCATAGAATTGATCAAGGAATTGAAATTACATCAAATAGTTATCGTATGCCTACTGATAAAAAAAATATTATGTATCAAGTTGCCCAAATTTTAATTGAACGTTATCACATTAATGCTGGAGTCAAGATTCATATTTATAAACATATTCCAACTCAAGCTGGCTTGGCTGGAGGTAGTGCAGATGGGGCGGCAGTTTTAAGAGCGATGAATCAAATGTTTGGTTTGAATTTATCTTTAGAAACATTAGCAGAAATTGGTAAAGAAGTTGGGGCAGATATTCCTTTTTGTATCTATGAACAGATGGCTGTTGTAAGAGGAATTGGTGAAAAGTTAGAATTTATTGATAATGAATTTCGTTGTCATGTTTTAATTGTTAAACCTAAAAAAGGTGTACCAACTAAGAAATCATTTGGTATGTTAGATTTAGCTCATGCTATTCATCCAGATATTATGAAAATGAAGCAAAGTATTGAAGATAATGATTATCAAGGAGTTGTTGATAGTTTAGGAAATACCTTAGAAGCACCTTCTTTAGAGATTGTTCCAGAAATTGCTCAAATAAAAAAAGAAATGATAGAATTAGGTTTTGATGGGACATTGATGTCTGGTAGTGGTTCAAGTGTTTTTGGCTTGACAATGAACTCAGATATTCTAGAAAAAGGCTATGAATTTTTTCAAAACAAATATAATTTTGTCAGAAAGACTGAATTATTGCATAAAGAGAAAGAAAAATATTGAAAATAAGGTAAGTATTTCTTCTTTCCTCTTTTTTTTTTATCTATTTTTTGTTAGAATAGGGGCGTTAAGGAGAGTGTAAAATGAAAAAGTATGCTGTCGTATTAGCGGCTGGTAAGGGAACTCGCATGAAGTCTGAGAAACCAAAGGTCGTTCATGAAGTTTTATACAAGCCAATGATTAATCATGTTGTTGATGAATTAAAAGCTTTAGGTGTGGATGAAACGATAGTTGTTGTTGGTCATGGAGCAGAGCAAGTTGAAGCTATTGTTGAAGGTGTTACTTTTGTTCATCAAAAAGAACAATTGGGAACTGGTCATGCAGTTTTACAAGCAAAAGATATTCTTGGCGATAAAGAAGGATTGACTTTAGTATTAAATGGTGATGCACCATTAATTCGTAAAGAAACTTTACAAGGATTTATTGATTATCATCAAGAACATCAAAATCAAGCAACTATTATGAGTGCTGATTGTGATACATCAACTCATTATGGTCGTGTTATTAAAGAAGATGGACAAGTAAAAGGTATTGTAGAATTTAAAGATTTGTTAGATTGTCAAAGGGATATTACAGAAATGAATACAGGAGAATATTGTTTTGATAATCAAGCTTTATTTAATGCGTTATCAAAGGTGACAAATCAAAATGCTCAAAATGAGTATTATGTGACTGATGTCATTGGAATTATGGATGGACAAGGATTAAGAGTGGATGCTTATAAGATTGATGATTTCAATGAAGTTGGTGGAATTAATGATCGTTTAGCATTAGCAGAGGCAACACAAATCTTAAGAGATCGTATTAATAGAGAACATTTATTAAATGGTGTAAATATTGTTGATCCTAGCAATACTTATATTGGTAGAGATGTAGTGATTGGTGTTGATACAACAATCGAACCAGGATGTATTATTAAAGGAAAAACAGTAATTGGTAACAATTGTCATATTGGACCATATTGTGAATTTACCAATATGGAAATTAAAGACAATGTTGAAATTAAATTTTCAGTGTTAAGTGATTCAATCATTGAAAATGGTGCTGATATTGGACCTTATGCAAGACTAAGAACAAATTGTCATATTGGAGAAAATGCCCACTTAGGAAACTTCGTAGAAATGAAAAAGGCTATTTTTGGTAAAGGTAGTAAGGCTTCACACTTAACATATGTTGGTGATGCTGAAGTTGGTGAAGATGTTAACTTTGGATGTGGAACAATTACATCTAACTATGATGGTAAGAATAAATCTTTAACAAAGATTGAAGATCATGTCTTTATTGGATGTAATACAAACTTAGTTGCACCAGTAACAGTTAGAAAGAATGCTTATATTGCAGCTGGTTCTACAATTACTAAAGAAGTAGAAGAAGATGCAATGGCAATTGCAAGAGCAAGACAAGTGAATAAACAAGGTTATAGTAAAGTCTTAGAAGAAATCAGAATGAAAGAATACGAAAAAAGAAAGAATAAAAAATAAGGAGAAAAAGAGGTAAAACATGAAAAACAATATAACTATTTTTGCTTTGTCATCTAATCAAGACTTAGCAAATTCAATTGCTGATATTTTAGGTACGAAAGTTGGTAAATGTGATGTTCATCATTTCGCTGATGGTGAAATTTTAGTAGAAATTGGTGAATCAGTGAGAGGAAAAGATGTATTTATTGTTCAATCTACATCTAATCCAGTTACAGAAAACTTAATGGAAGTCTTAGTATTAGCTGATGCTTTAAAAAGAGCTTCTGCTAAAGAAATTACAGCTGTTATTCCATATTTTGGATATGCAAGACAAGATAGAAAAGCAAAACCTAGACAACCTATTACATCTCGTTTAGTTGCTGATTTATTAACAGTAGCTGGGGTAAATAGAGTTGTAACTGTAGACTTACATGCTCGTCAAATCCAAGGATTCTTTGATATTCCTGTTGATGAAATGGAAGCTTTACCTCTTATTTGTAAATATTTCAAAAATAAAAATATTGATGATTTATGTATTGTTTCACCAGATCATGGGGGAGCAACACGTGCTAGAAAAATGTCTGAAGCATTGGATTGTCCAATTGCAATTATTGATAAAAGAAGACCTAAACCAAACGTTGCTGAAGTTATGGGAATTATTGGTGATGTTGCAGGTAAAAATTGTATTTTAGTTGATGATATGATTGATACAGCTGGTACAATTGTTGCTGGAGCTAGTGTCTTAAAAGAAAAAGGTGCAAAAGATGTTTATATTGCATGTACTCATGGTGTTTTATCAGGACCAGCAATTGATAGATTGAAAGCTTGTGTAGCTAAAGAAATTGTTGTTACTGATACAATTAATATTCCTGAATCTAAGAAGTTTGATAGATTAGTAGAAATCAGTGTTGCTGAATTATTAGCACATACAATTGAAAGTATTGAAAATAATTTACCAGTCAGTGATGTGTTTACACAATTTGATTTTAAAGGTTAATTTATAGAATGGAGTTGAGCTTATCAACTCCTTTTTTCTTTCTATAGTAGGCATTTTTGATTATAAAACTGTGAAATAGACATACTATATACAGAATGTCTGTGATTTTAATGATTGTCTACAATCTTAGATGAATTCTTTATTTTGATAGAAAATGTGAAAAAGATATGATAATAATTTGTTAAATTGACAAATAAGTATGGGTCTTATATTAACAAAATGATGAAAAATGTCGATTATAACAACTTAATTTCTATTTTATTAATTTAGAAATTTGACAAAGGTAAAAAAATTTGATATTATGCCCTAGGGTGAGAGAGATGTACTTCAATACACATACACATTTAAATAGCGATGAATTATATTTTAATAGAGCACAATTTATTGCACATGCATTAGAAAATGAAGTTGAATATATTGTGGTTGCTGGATATGATTTATCTTCTTCAAAACGAGCTGTAGAGATTGCTCATGAATACCCATTTATCTATGCAACAGTAGGAATTAGTCCTAATGATTGCAAAGATACAACCGATGAAGATTTAAATGAAATTGAAGTCTTACTTCAAGACCCACGTGTTGTTGCCTTAGGCGAAATTGGGCTTGATTATTACTGGGATGAAGTTCCTCGTGATAAACAAAAAGATATCTTCTTAAAACAGATAGATATTGCAAAAAAACATGATAAACCTATTGTTATTCATGCAAGAGACGCCTATGAAGATACTTATAGTATCTTAAGTCATGCAGCACATCGTGGCATAATGCATTGTTATAGTGGATCAGTTGAAATGGCAAAGAGATATGTAGACATTGGGTTTGAAATATCGCTAGCTGGACCAGTGACATTTAAGAATGCAAGAGTACCTAAAGAGGTTGCTACGACAATTGGTATTGATCATTTAATGATCGAAACAGACTGTCCTTATTTAACACCTCACCCATTTCGAGGGAAGTTGAATGAGCCAGCAAATGTTGTGTATATTGCCCAGGAAATAGCAAAGCTAAAGAACATGGAGATAGAAGACGTTGCTAGAATCACAACATTTAATGCCAAAAGAATGTTTGGGATTAAATAAGGAGGATTATTATTATGTTAAAAAAAGCTAAGGAAATCGTTGTCTCGGCTAACAGCCGAACAAAGGGTATTTTAGCAGTGGCTTGTGTTTATGTTGTTGTTATGTTAGCAACAGTAACATCTGGAGCCGTTAATCAAATTAAGAATTTTATTCCAACTGTGGATATCAAATTAAAAGATGGTATTCAAGAAGAAAAGGACTATTTAGTAAAGCAGGACACAGTATCAAATGTTTTAAATGAATTAAATATTGAGTTAGACAAGAATGATACTTTAAATAAAGATAAAGAAGAAGTTGTCCAACAAAATGATCTTATTAAGATTACAAGAGTTGAAACAAAAACAAAAACTCAAATTGAAACATTAGAATACTCAACAGTTACAAAAGGTAGCGGAAGCTGGACAAAAACAATTGAACAAGAAGGTAAAAATGGTAAAGTTAAACGTACTTATTTATTAACTTATGCAAATGGTAAAGAAACAAATAAGAAATTAATTAAAGAAGAAATTATAGAAAAACCAGTTGATAAAGTTATTAGATATGGTGGAGTCAGTGATGGAACAACATTTACTGGACGTTTAACAACTTATGGTGGAGATTGTCGTGGATGTGGTGGAACTTCATCTACCGGAATTAAGCTTTCACCAAAAACTGGAGTTAATAATTCTAACTCACCATATTTATATTATAAAGGTCGTAAATATTATTGTTTAGCGGCTGATAGATCAATTCCTTTTGGAACTGTTATTAAGATTTCTAATCATAATCTTAATACAGATGGAACTATCTATGGTATTGTAGTAGACCGTGGTGGTGCTATTAAAGGAAACAAAGTAGATATTTTTAAAGGTAGTGAAGGTTCTGGTAAATCATATTTTGGTGGTGGAACTTCATACAATACAAAATTTGAAGTTGTTTCTGTTGGAAGTGGAAACGCAAACTTTTGGAGATAGTAAAAACTATCTCCTTTTATTTTAGACTACAATAACCAGTTTTTTCGATAATATATTGACCTTGATTTGAAAGCAAGTAACTCTTTAATTTTTTGACATTCTCTTTTTGATTTGATTTTAAAGTTACACAATATAAATAAGTAGAAATTGGATAAGTCTTATCTTTTATATTCTCAGATGTAGGATAAACACCATCAACAGAAAGTATCTTGACATGATCTTCTTGATGTAATCCCTCTAAAAAATATTTAAATGTATACCCAATTGCTCCATCCTCATTATAGTATTGAGCAACTTCATTAATAATTCCACCCATACCTGATAACATTTCATAAGTCAACGGTTCTTTTAATGATGTATCACCCATAAAATAATTCATCATTGCCTGGCTACCAGAACGTTCAGGTCTTTGAAAAGCACTAATATCATGATTATGTCCACCAACTTCTTTCCAATTTGTAATACTACCATGATAAATATCTTTAATTTGTTGTGTTGAAAGATTATCAATTGGATTTTTTTGATTTACAAAGAACACAAATGCTTCTTTTCCAATCGGTGTATATTCAAGTTCTACACCTGAACTTTTCGCTTCTTCAAGTTGTGATGCTGAAGGCTTAGCTCCAAAGAACATATCAATTTCACCATTAAATAAACGAGAATAACCTATAGAAGTATTTGTAAATGTTACAATCTTACCGTTGGTATATTGATAATCAATTTGATATTGTCTTTCAAGGGAATCAATATCCTTATATACCGCCTTAGCAATCGCACTATAGACAGGATAACAAGCTTCTGCTCCATCTAAAATAGGCATATCAGCTTCCTTTTCAATGATAAAAGAACTAGGTTCTTTTAAAGTGACAAGCTTACTGTTAGTGGCATAAGGGGTATAATCACTAAGATCAGTGCTAGAATAACCGTTCATATATTCAAAATCATGTCCACCTTTATATCTTTGACTTTGACTGTTTTGATAAAGAAAATTATTTCCTCCCATACCAATAACAGCTATTAAAATAATTAAGCATATCTTTTTAATGTAATGAACAGGTTTAAGATAAAAAGAGATAAATAAAATATTTGAAAAAAGAATAAGAACAATAGATAAAAAACATACCATATAATCTCCTACAAAAATAACTCCAAATAAATAAGGAGCAAAAGGAATTGCCGTTATATAGAAAAGAATCCAAGCTGGAGAACTCAAATATCCACGAGAAAAAATAAGTGAAATGGTTAAAGCTATAAGCACAATCAATGATACAGTAGTATGAAACTTCAAGATTTCTTCATTTAATTTATGATGATAATAACGTACATATTGATAAATAGCTAAGAAAAGTATGGAAAGAAAAGGAACAAGAGGAATAAGAAATAATGTCATAGCAGGTAAGGATAGACAAAAGAATAACAGTAGATATTGAAAGAAATATAATTTTAAGTATGTTTTCATAACAAAACCTCCCTTTTCTTTAGTGTACCATAACAAAATAAAAACAGATGAAAATTCATCTGTTATTCAACAATATTTATTTCTCCAACAATATTCTTTAAAGAGTCATGATTGAGTTCACAAGCTAAAACATATTGATCAGGGATTTCTGAATTATTTTTAATGTTGAACTTGTTCGTTTGGAAATATTGAAATCTATGATAATAAAGAGGATCCCCTACAAGAAAAGCAGCTTGATAACCTAGTTGTCTAGCACATTGATGAGCATGAGTTATTAAAGCACGACCGATTCCTTGATTCCGATATTCTTTTTTAACACATAAAGGTGCAACCAAAACACCAGTTAAAATACTATTTTGTGTTTGAATATTTTGTTTTGTCATCATAATATGTCCAATCAGTTCATTATTATCTTCAGCAACACAAGCTAACTGAGGAATAAATGTATCACCTTTACGTAACTTTAAAACAAAATCTTGTTCTGTTCCATCACTGACTTGTGCTGTTAAAAAAGCTGTTTGGACAAGTTCATATATCTTTTGATAATCTAATTCTTGAGCTAATCTAATATGCATATAATCTCCTATTCACTTGTTTCAACTAAAACACATGCTAAAATAGGTGTTACACCAACATTTTTCATATATTCTAATAATTCATCATCATAAGTTCCTGGCTGCATCCAAGCATAATGAATTCCTAGACCAACCATTTCATCAACATAATCATAAACATAGTTTTTATTGACAACAAATACAACCACATCAATCGGTTGTTCAACCGCTTCTAATGAAGGATATATTGGATGATCTTCAATTTCTTTATAAATTGGTGATATACCATAAACTTGTTTATTTTTCTCTAATAATCTTTTAAAAATCTTATAACCATATTTTTCTTTATTTTGACTCACACCAACCACAGCAAAATGATAATACATATTTAAAATATCTTTAGGATTCATAATCTCACCTCAACTTATTATAACATATATGAATTAAAATTGATAATATTATCAATTTGTGCTAATATGAATGCGGTATAAAGGAGTGTGATAAAATATGTATGATGTTATTGTTGTTGGAGGCGGACATGCCGGAATTGAAGCTTGCCTTGCACCAGCGAGAATTGGTAAAAAAACTTTATTGGTAACTTCACATTTTGAAAATGTTGGATCATTACCATGTAATACTTCTATTGGTGGACCAGCCAAAGGAATTATTGTAAGAGAAATTGATGCATTAGGTGGGCAAATGGGAAAAACAGCCGATGCAACTTATTTGCAAATGAAGATGTTAAATACGGCTAAAGGTCCGGGGGTTCAATCATTGCGTGCGCAGGCTGATAAAAAAGCTTATCCTCGTTATATGCAAAATATTTTAAAACAACAAGAAAATTTGGATATTGTTGAAGGTATGGTTGAGGATTTAATGATTGAGGATGATACAGTTAAGGGTGTTATCTTAGATAATGGCGAAGTTTATGAAGGAAAGACAGTTATTTTAACAACTGGAACTTATTTAAAAGCAGAAATCTTAGTTGGAGATCAAAAGACACCTAGTGGACCAGATCAAGAAAGACAATCATTATTTCTTTCAGATAAATTAAGAGAACTAGGTTTTAGAATTCAAAGATTAAAAACAGGAACACCACCACGTGTTGAAATCAATAGTGTTGATTATACAAAGACTCAATTACAACCGGGAACCGATGAACCTCTAGCATTTAGCTATGAAACAACAAAATTCATACCCATTGAAGAACAAACTCCTTGTTATTTAACATATACAAATGAAACAACTCATCAAATTATTAGAGATAATTTATCAAAATGTAGTATGTATTCAGGTATTGTCAAAGGAATTGGACCAAGATATTGTCCATCTATCGAAGATAAGATTGTTAAATTTTCTGATAAACCACAACATCAAATCTTCTTAGAACCAGAATCAAAAGAAATGAATACTATCTATGTTCAAGGATTTTCAACTTCAATGCCACATGATATCCAAGAAAAAATGATTCGTACAATTCCTGGATTAGAAGATTGTGTTATTTTAAAATATGCTTATGCAATTGAATATGATGCAATTGATCCATTACAATTATGGCCATCATTAGAAACAAAGGTAATTAAGAATTTGTTTACAGCTGGTCAAATCAATGGCACAAGTGGTTATGAAGAAGCTGCTGCACAGGGATTGATTGCTGGAATTAATGCAACTAAGAAATTAGATAATGAGGATCCATTAGTTTTAAAACGTAATGAAGCTTATATTGGTGTTATGATTGATGATTTGGTAACCAAAGGAACCAAAGAACCTTATCGTATGTTGACATCACGTGCAGAATATCGTTTATTATTGCGCCATGATAATGCCGATGAGCGTTTAAGAACATATGGACATGATGCACATCTTGTAAGTGACGAAGTTTATCAAGCTTATTTAGATAAAATGGATCATATTCATGATGAGATTGAACGTTTAGAAAGTATTCGTTTTACACCAAAGAGTGAGGTTAATGATGTTTTAGAAGCATTAGGTTCTTCTCGTTTAAGTGAAGGAATTAGTGCAAAAGCTTTATTACAAAGACCAGAAATGGATTATCAAAAATTAAAACCATTTATTGGTGAAACAACTTTAACTCCAGAAGAAGAAAAACGTGTTACAATTTTAATTAAATATAAAGGATATATTGATACTTCCAGCGCAAGCATCGCGTTTTCGGTCTGCTCAAAACCCTCCGTGTC
>OKRT01000474.1_pt1 | contig 19306 bp, 10 predicted proteins | sample 1601111 | NCBI WGS metagenome assembly OKRT01 (sample SAMEA3541572, study PRJEB24748) | human gut metagenome | biome: human gut; feature: human-associated habitat; material: faeces | place: China | collected 2012 | reverse complement strand
TCTTGGCGGGAGAGGCCACGCCGTTTTCAGAAATCACGATCTTGTCGGTAGAAGAGGTCCAGGTAACGGACGCATAGTTGGCATTGTTGGGGTACAGGCGTACATTCAGATCCAGCTTAGCGTCCTTGTATGCGCCGTCGGTAAGCAACGACACATCATATTGATAGAAGTTGCTGGCCTCCTCGCCGTCCAAGTAAATCTCTACATTATTAATATGCGTATATTTCTCCAGGCCCTTGTAAGCGGCGATCAGCTTTTCCAACTGGGCGTCCACTTCTTTTTGGCTGGATGCGTTGGCATCGATCAAAGCCTGGGACTCGGCGATGGCATCCTGGAAGGCCTGCCAGGTGGCCGGGTAATAGTTGGTTTCTGTCAGCTCCAGCGACTTATAGGTATCGATCTGGGCTTGCAGGGCGTCATAGTTGGTCACCACATTCACCTTGCACTGGGCGGTATAGCCGCCGTCACAGGTGGTCACAGTCACCACGCAGTCGCCACCGCTCTTAAAGGAAACCACGCCGCTCTGGTCCACAGTGGCAATCTCCGGGTCAGAGGTGGACCAAATCACATCTGCCACAGAGGCCTTGCCCACTATGCCAAAGCCGGTGGGCTCCACCGTTGCCTTTAAGGTCTGGCTTTCGCCTACCTTGCCGCCGACGATCTCCGTGGTGTCCAGCTTAATGCCGGTAACCGGATCGTTGGCAAAGGCCACATACATGCTATCGGTGTATACATTATCCAGATAGTCGGTGGCGGTAACGGTAATCTTGGCCTGGCAGGCCTTGTTACCTGCGGGCTTCACAATACCGTTGGCGTCTACCTTTACACTGTCGTTATCGCTGCTCCACTTGATGGTGCGATACATAGCGGTCTTGGGTGCCACCTGGGCGTCCAAATCCACAGAGTAGCTGTCATACCGCTTAGAGGTAGACACCTTCACGCTGCGGAACGCGCCGGCGTCCGAGCCGTCCTTGTTTACAAGGGTCACACCGGTCAAGCCGATGTAGCCGCCCAGCTTGTAGAAAGCGTACAGCAGTTCACGGGCGTAAGTATTACAGCTGTCCTGGGCAGCCATAGGCTCATCATAATAGACATAATAAGCATAGTCCAGCTTTCGGCTGAAGTCCTTATATAATGTTTTATTTTCGTTGGTGCGCTCAATCACCGTGTCCTCGCAGATGTTAATCACCTGCTTTAAGTAATCCTTGTCCGGGTACACAGTCACCTGCTTCTCCGCCACAATACCGCCGGAAGCAGATACGCAGTACAGGGTAGCGGTGCCTACATCCACACCGGTAACCACCGCATCGCCGTTGTCGTTGCCCTTGGGGGCTACGGTCAGCACGCCCTTATCGGAGGAATACCAGTTGGCGCCGTAGCAGGCCTGTGCCGAGGAGGTGGAGCCGCTAAAGGTCATGGCGTGAGACACATCCAGGGTCTTGCCGTTGATCACGGACAGATTGTCACCGTTAATGGTATTGGTCTCTGCGGCGTTACGCACCACGCAAAGGGTCACCACATCAGACTGAATATCGCCGTCCTCAGACACGCACCAAATATGCACGCTGGAGGCGCTGGTGCAAGAAGCCTTGGCCACCACCTTTACGGTGCCGGCGGTCTTGTCCTCGTCCTTCAGTTCAAACTGATCCGTATTATCAATATACCATTTTACATTCTTATTGGTGGCGTCTGCCGGGTCCACATTGGCCTTAACCAGCACACCGGAGCCATCATACACTGTGCTGGCAGTAACGGTGGCAAAATCCAGCGTTTCACCGGCCACCTCCGTCTGCTGCTGCTGCAACTTCACACTATTGGCCAAAACAGCGCTCTTTACGGCACTTTCAACAGTCACATCAATGCCGGACACCGGCAGACCGTTGAAAATCGTGGTCTGGGTCTGTACCTGGGAGATGGTGTAATAGCTGCCGTCCAGCAGTTTGTAGCCGGTGGAGGCTTTCAGTACCACCGTGGCGGTACCGCCGGCCAGCGCCGTGTAGTTACCGTCCTTGTCCAGCCTGGCGATTCCGTCCTCTACCGAGCCGTCGTGGTGGACCGTGGTAGTCTCGCCGGTGGTCTCGTCGGTCACCGTTTCATCATAGGCGTCGCCCGCCCACAGATACTTGGGATTGCCGTCTGCGTCCGTACCATCCAGCAGCCCCCAGGTAATGTTCAAATTATTGGCCTTGCTTACACGCACCGGGTACACCGTGTAGGTCAGCGTTTGCTGATCGCCGATGTTGCAGTCCCGTTCTGCGTGAATCACCGCGTCGCTAAGCACCCGCCCGGTTTTGCCGGTTACGGTAAGCTCTTTGGTTCGCACCACCTGATTGGCAGCGGAAGTCGCCGTGATGGTGCACTTTTTACTGTTTGCAACCGTGCCCATGTTGCCCCCTGCGTCACGGCCGGTGATGATACCGGTTTTGGGATCTACATAGGCCACACTTTCATCCGAGGAGGACCAGGTAATATCCGAAACATCGGCCGCAACGGGTTTTGCATCCGTAATGGCCATTTGGATCTGGGCACCCTCCTGTACCGTATCCGGACCGGTAATGTTAAAGTCCGTGCAAGGCACACCGTCTACCACGGTAAAAGTGATGGTATCATTATATTTCAATTTGAGCAGAATGTTGGCGATGATCTTCACCGCAGTAGCCGTCAGCTGTATCGCGTCGGCAGAATCGCCCACAATATCCTTAATGGCAAAGCAAGCGTCCAACAGCGCCGCCAGCACATTGCGGTCAATGTCGATACCCAAATACTTGATCAGAATATCCGCCAGTTTTTTGGTATCAATGGTGCCGGTATGGTCCAACTTGTAAATATAGTTGACCAGCTTTAACAGATTGTTGATAAATCCTTCCGTATCCGGCGACACAACGATGGTCACCGTACCGGTGTTCTTAAAGGTTACCAAACCACTGTCGTCCACCGTGGCAATCACCTTGCCCTGGGTAAAGACGGAAGAGCTCTTTACCGAGTAAACCACGCCCATGTGCAGCCGCACCGGGGTGGTCACGGCGCTCAGCTGGCAGGTGGTGCCCTTGGCTACCGTGGTCTCAATCTGGGACTTATTGGTGATATGGGTACCGTTAGGCAGGAAGTTGGCATAAAACGCATCGTTCTTCGTGACCGTCACAGCCAGCTTGTCGTCTGCCTTTACTTCGCCGTTGGCGTCATACAGGGTAACATGAACAACGGAATTGATATTGTCCAGGTATTTGCGCAGGGACTCGATCCATTTGGCGGAATAGGATTCAAAAATCTTGCCCAGGGCAGAATCCGCACCCATGGTCTTTTCAATCAGGGCAATGATCTCGTCCGTGTCCATGGTGTCCACATTCACCTTATCATTGAACAGGGCTTTTTCCAGCGCGGCGCCAGCAATCTTGCCCACCAGCGGCACCGGCTTTACCTCATTGTCAATCCAGTTGTGGATCACAGCACCCTTAGAGGAGTCAAAGGCCTTGACCAGGCCATTTTGGTCCACATCCACCAAAGTGGGCGCCTCGCTGTACCACTTGACATAGCCGTTGTCCGGGATCTCGCAGTCAATGAGCTTGTAGCTCAGTTGCAGCGTGTCGCCCTCCTTCATCGTCTCATGGTAGGCGTTGCCCTCCTCGTCCGTATCTTGTACCGCATTGCCGTCTTCATAAAACAGCTGAATGTTGTACACGCCGATCACCTCGCCCGCCCAGGCAGAAAACGCCGGAGTCAGCACGGTAATCACCGTGAGCACGGACAAAAAGACACTGAGCAAGCGCTTCTTGCTGTACATAAACTTCATAGAACCATCCTTCCCCTTTGCCGCAACGACAGCACCCCTTGCACTGCCCGCTTAGCGCCTGTATTTCGGCGCACCGCGACAACATTTATACATAATAATTATAAAACATAAATAAAGTTATTGCAACGCACTTTCCGCGGTTTTGCCCCGAAAACATGCCAAACTTTGGCACCGGCTTTTGTGGATTATCGACAAAGAAAAATGAACGAAAAATAAATAAAGGACGGAATGCGAGTATCCGTCCTTTAACTTTTTGTATATGTTTATATTACATTGAGTACACCCAAAAAGGCCTTAGAGCCGTCCGGATGTTCAATCACTTTGCGGCTGTCCCGCACACGCAGGGCACAGGCGTCACCAATATAAAGGGTATATTCCACCGTTAAGAGTCGCCGATCCGCTGCGCCGGTGCGCAGTTGCACGGCCACAGCCGCCGCCTCGTTCTCATCCATCAGCCGCGCCAAATTGCCGGAGAACAGCTGGAACAGCTCCGTTCTGGAATAGCCGATAAACTGGATAAAATCCTCGCTGACCAAGTCCAGCTGCAAAGGGTCGTCCGTGCCTGTAAAGAAAGTGGCGCCGGGCAGGTTTTTAAACAGACTCACCATCCGCTGCGCCTCACGGTCCGCCTTTTCCTCCGCCGCCTTAATGCGGGTAATATCCGTAAATACGGCGTGAAACACCGGGCACTCGCCCTCGTAACGCTGAATACCCGCCCGCAGCTGGCACCAAATAAATTCGCCCTCATGCACTCGCACCCGGCACTCGCAATCCACTTCCTCACCTACGGCCATGGCACGACCGATGGCCTGGAATACCGCAGAGCGGTCGTCCGGGTGAAGCAGTTCGTCCAACCGATAGGCCCGCAGGCGGCTGCTCTCCTGGGAGGTGCCGAACAACCGACAGCAGCCTTTGTTCAGATACAGGCACTCAATGTGCATTTCCGGCGTGACCTTAAACAGACACACGCCGCCGCACACCAGGTCGATAAGCTCATTCATCTCCACCGCCTGGGCCCGCAGCTGCTCCTGGCGCCGCCGGCTCTCGGACACATCCGCAAAGGTCATGCGGCACAGGGTGGAGTCCTCGTAATTCTGACCCACACAATGGACAAAGAGCGGCGTGCCCTTTTTGTCCAGCAGATCCATGGTCATATATGTAAATCGGGCGCCCTTTTTGCAGATGTTTTGCATCACCCGCTCCCGGTCCGCCGGTTTTAATTTGTCGTACAGGAACAGCTTGCCCTGTTTGATCTTAGACGGGTGCACACCGGCAAACTGGGCAAAGTGGCTGTCTGCGTCTGTCACCTGCAAATCGTTGGCCTTATCCACCACCACATTCATAAATTCAACTTCATAGGGGGCTGGGTCCATATTTTCCCGCTGCGTGGCTCCCACCTCTCTTTCTCTGCTTCTCAGCGCTGTGTATCTCTGCAAAATTCTTTCTGAAACGGCGGCAGACCGCCTGCCTGCGCGCCATAGCCATTATAGCACACTTTCTTCCCCATTTGCGAACGATTTTTTACAAGTTAGTAAAATTTTCATAAAGTCCGTAAAAATTTCATAAAACGGTAGGCAATCGGCCGGATTTGTGCTATTATATCTTTATTCTATACACCCGGAGTGAATACTATCAGTTAGGAGAACCCCCATGGCAAATGTTTATCGGATTTTTGTGGAAAAGAAGAAAGGCAACGACATTGAGGCCATGCAGATCTTAACGGATCTGCGCCAAAATGTGGGCATTACAGCGCTCACCGGCCTGCGGCTTATTAACCGCTACGATGTGCAGGGCGTCAGTGAGGCGGAGTTCCGCCGTGCCGTGCACGGGGTCTTTGCCGAGGACAATCTGGACAATACGGCAGACGAAGTGACCTTCGCCCCCGGCGAGCGGGTGTTTGCCATGGAGTTCCTGCCCGGTCAGTATGACCAGCGGGCAGACAGCGCCGCCCAATGTATTCAGCTGCTCACCGCAGGAGAATGTCCCCGGGTAGCCAGCGCCAAGGTGATCGCCCTTGCCGGCGACATTACGGATGCGGAGTTCGACAAGATTAAATCCTACCTGATCAACCCGGTGGAGAGCCGGGAGGCCACCATGGCCAAACCGGAGAGCCTGGATCTGACTGCCGATGTACCGGCGGACATTGCGCGCATTGCCGGCTTTATCGCCAAGAGCAATGACGAAATCGCCGCTTACCACAGCCAAATGGGCTTCGCCATGAGCGTAGAGGACCTAAAGTGGGTGCGGGACTACTTTAAGAACGAAGAACACCGGGATCCCAGCTTAACGGAGCTGAAAGTGATTGACACCTACTGGTCCGACCACTGCCGCCACACCACCTTTTCTACCAAGCTGGACAAGATCACCGTGGAGGAAAGCAAATACGCCGCCGCAGTGGAGGACGCCCTGCGCCTGTACCTGGATATGCGCGGCGCCCTGTATGCCGGCAAAAACAAAGACATTTGCCTGATGGATATGGCCTGCATCGGCACCAAATATCTGAAGTCACAGGGCAAAGCGGACAATCTGGACGAGAGCGAGGAGATCAACGCCTGCTCCATTGAAGTACCGGTAACGGTGGACGGCAAGACCGAGCAGTGGCTGGTGCAGTTTAAGAACGAGACCCACAACCACCCCACGGAGATTGAGCCCTTCGGTGGCGCGGCCACTTGCCTGGGCGGCGCCATTCGTGACCCGCTGAGCGGGCGCGCCTATGTGTACCAGGCCATGCGGGTTACCGGCTCCGGCGATCCCACCACTGCCTTTGCAGACACCCTGGAGGCCAAGCTGCCCCAGCGGAAGATCACAACCGGCGCTGCCCAAGGTTACAGCAGCTACGGCAACCAGATCGGACTGGCCACCGGCCAGGTCACCGAGCTGTACGACGCCGGGTATGTGGCCAAGCGTATGGAGATCGGCGCAGTGATCGGCGCCTCTCCCAAAGAGAATGTGGTACGGGCGTGTCCTACTCCCGGCGATATCATTGTGCTGCTGGGCGGGCGCACCGGCCGTGACGGCTGCGGCGGCGCCACCGGCTCCTCCAAGGCCCACAATTCCGAATCTATCGAGACCTGCGGCGCCGAGGTGCAAAAGGGTAATCCTCCCACCGAGCGCAAAATTCAGCGGTTGTTCCGCAACAAGGATGTATCCACCCGCATTAAGCGCTGCAACGACTTTGGCGCCGGCGGCGTGTGCGTAGCCATCGGCGAGCTGGCAGACGGCCTGACCGTGGATCTGGACAAGGTACCCAAGAAGTACGAGGGATTGGACGGCACAGAACTGGCCATCTCCGAGAGCCAGGAGCGCATGGCTGTGGTGCTGGATCCCAAGGATGTGGACGCCTTTATTGCCGCAGCTTATAAAGAGAACTTAGAGGCCACCCCGGTGGCCGTGGTCACGGACAACAATCGACTGGAAATGACCTGGCGTGGCGACAAGATCGTGGACATCAGCCGGGATTTCCTGAACACCAACGGTGTGACCCAGCACGCCACCGCGACCATTGCCCCCATTGATGAGAGCAAAAACTATTTACATACCGTACCGGCAGAGCTGCAAGGGTTGTCCCTGTCCGCTGCGCTGAAAGCCAATCTGCGCCGACTGGAAGTCTGCTCCCAAAAGGGACTGGTGGAGCGGTTCGATTCCTCCATCGGCGCCGCCACGGTAAATATGCCTTACGCCGGCGTGTACCAGCTGACCCCGGAGGAGGCCATGGTGGCCAAGCTGCCCCTGGAGCACGGCCAAACGGACGACGCTACGGTGATGGCCTACGGCTTTATCCCCGGCGTATCTCGCTGGAGCCCCTTCCATTCCGCCGCCTTTGCAGTAACGGAGAGCCTTGCGAAACTGGCTGCCGTGGGCTGCGACCCGGCAGAAGCACGGCTCACCTTCCAGGAATATTTTGAGCGCCTGGGCAACAAGCCGGAGCGCTGGGGCAAGCCCGCTGCCGCCCTGCTGGGCGCCCTGACCGCACAGGCCGGGTACGGCACCCCCTCCATTGGCGGTAAAGACTCTATGAGCGGCTCCTTTAACGAACTGGATGTACCGCCTACCTTGGTGAGCTTCGCCGTGGGTATGAGCAAGGCGTCTCACACCGGCACCGCCCTGCTGCAGCACTCGGGCAGCAAAGTGTATCTGCTGCAAATTCCGGTAAATGAGGCCACCGGTCTGCCGGATTACAAAAACGCTATGGCCCTGATGCAGGCGGTTTGCGCCGGCGTGCAGGACAAGTCCGTTCTCTCTGCCGCTGTGGTGAAAGAGGGCGGCGCCGCTGCCGCCGTGTGTAAGATGGCCTTCGGCAGCAAACTGGGCTTTACCTTTGCCCAAGGGTTGGACGCTGCCACCCTGTTTGCGCCCTATGAGGGCAGCTTTGTGGTAGAAATCCCCGAGGATGGCGTCCTGGCCGACAGCCTGGCACCCTATGCCACCGCCCTGGGCACCGTCAACGGCAACGGCATCTTTATTTTGGACGGCGATGTGTTGACCGCGGACGAACTGATCGCCGCCTGGAGCAGCAAGCTGGAGAGCGTGTTCCCCACAGACAGCGGCAAGAGCGCGGCAGTGGAGGATGTGCCGCTCTATAAAGAGCGCTCCATTTTCGTCAGCCAAAACAAGGTGGCGCGGCCCCGGGTATTCATTCCCGCGTTCCCCGGCACCAATTGCGAGGTAGACACTGCCCGCGCCTTTGAACAGGCCGGTGCGGACCCCCATATCTTAGTCGTAGGCAACCTGACCCCCGCCGCCATTAACGAGACCATTGAGAAGATGGTGGAGGAAATTAAGCAGGCGCAGATCGTGATGCTGCCCGGCGGCTTCTCCGGCGGTGACGAGCCGGAAGGCTCCGGCAAGTTCATTGCCACCACCTTCCGCAACCCGGCGGTGGCCGAGGCGGTCACCCAGCTGCTCAACTGCCGCGACGGCTTAATGCTGGGTATCTGCAACGGGTTCCAGGCGCTGATCAAGCTGGGTCTGGTGCCCTACGGCAAGATTGTGAACATTCAGGAGAACGACCCCACCCTGACCTTTAATACCATTGGCCGCCATATCAGCCAAATGGCTTACACCCGGGTCACCAGCACCAAATCCCCGTGGCTGGCAGGCACCCAGGCAGGCGACATGTTTGCCGTGCCCATCTCTCACGGTGAGGGCCGGTTCGTAGCAGATGAGGCCACCCTGCGCCGGTTGGCGGAGAACGGCCAGATCGCTACCCAGTATGTGGACCCGGACGGCAATGTGGCCACGGATATGCCCTTTAACCCCAACGGCTCCGTATGGGCGGTGGAAGGCATTACTTCCCCGGACGGCCGCGTGCTGGGCAAAATGGGTCACTGCGAACGCAAGGGCGAAAATCTATACAAGAACGTACCCTTTAACAAGGATATGCAGATCTTTGAGTCCGGCGTTAAATACTTCAAATAAGTGCAATTTCAGCCGCCGTCTGCTCTCGCAGGCGGCATAGGCTTTTCAGGAGGATCCGTATGAAATATGTTGTAGTGCTGTGCGACGGCATGGCAGACTACCCGGTGCCCGCCCTGGGCGGCAAGACCCCCATGATGGTGGCAAAAAAACCCCATATCGACGCCCTGGCCGCCAAGGCGGAGGTAGGGCTGGTGCGCACCGTAGCGCCGGGACTGAAGCCCGGCTCCGATGTAGCCAATATGAGCGTGCTGGGCTTTGACCCCCACCGATTTTACACCGGGCGCAGCCCGCTGGAGGCCGCCTCCATCGGCATTGATATGAAAGACAGCGATGTGTCCCTGCGCACCAACCTGGTGACCCTCAGCGACAAGGGTGAGCCCTTTGCCGACAAGGTGATCGAGGACTACTGCGCCGACGATATTTCCACTGAGGAAGCTCGCCAGCTGATAGAAGCGGTGCAGGCAGCCTTTGGCGGCGGAGAATATGATTTTTACACCGGCGTATCTTACCGCCACTGTTTGATCTGGCACGGCGGCACCACAGAGCTGGGCAATATGACCCCACCCCATGACATTACCGGCAAGGTAATCGGCCCCCATCTCTCCACCGCAGAAACGGCGCGCCCTCTGCTGGAAATGATGGAAAAGTCCTTTGATCTGCTAAAGGACCACCCGGTGAACAAAGCCCGCGTGGCTGTCGGTCGTCGCCCGGCCAACTGCATTTGGCTGTGGGGCGAGGGCAAGCGCCCGGCGCTCCAGCCCTTTGAGGCGCTGTACGGCATCAAGGGCGGTATGGTCTCTGCCGTAGACCTGCTCAAGGGCATTGCCAACTGCGCCGGTATGGAAGTGGCAGAAGTGCCCGGCGCCACCGGTTATATTGACACCGACTTTGAGGGCAAAGCCAAGGCGGCGCTGGATCTGCTGACGCGCAACGATCTGGTGTATGTGCACTTTGAGGCGCCGGACGAGTGCGGCCACCGCAACGAACCGGAAAACAAAGTAAAAGCCATTGAGATGATCGACAGCCGGGTACTGCCCATTCTGGAAGAGGGACTGGAACAGTACGAGGATTACAAGATCCTGCTGCTGCCGGACCACCCCACCCCCATTGTGACCCGCACCCACGCCAGCGACCCGGTGCCCTACCTGCTGTACCAAAAGTCCGCACCCAAGACGGGGGTAGACACCATCAATGAGGAGACCGCCAAGGCCACCGGCATTTATATGGAGAACGGCCCGGCTATGATGCCCCACTTCCTGGGGCAGGACGCCTAAGGCAAAAAAATATGAATTTAACGGAGATGGAAAAGATATGAAACTGTCAACGATTTGTGTACAAGGGGCCTACCGCCCCAAAAACGGCGAGCCCCGGGTGGTGCCTATTGTGCAAAGCACCACATATAAATACGACTCCAGCGTGGAGATGGGCGACCTGTTTGACCTAAAGAAAAGCGGCTACTTCTACTCCAGACTGCAAAACCCCACCTGCGACACGGTGGCGGCCAAGATCGCTATGCTGGAGGGGGGCGTGGCCGGTATGCTCACCGGCAGCGGCCAAGCGGCCAACTTTTACGCCATCTTTAACATTGCCGGCGCCGGTGACCACATTGTCAGCTCTACCGCCATTTACGGCGGCACCTACAATCTGTTTAATGTGACCCTGCGCAAGCTGGGCATTGACTTTACCTTTGTGTCGCCCAGCGCCACGGAGGAGGAGCTGGCGGCAGCCATCCGCCCCAACACCAAGGCTATTTTTGGTGAGACCATCTCCAACCCCAGCTTGGAGATTTTGGATATTGAAAAGTTCGCCCGGGTGGCCCACAAGGCCGGTGTGCCGCTGATCGTGGACAACACCTTTGCCACCCCCATCAACTGCCGCCCCTTTGACTTTGGGTGCGACATTGTAACCCACTCCACCACCAAGTATATGGAGGGCCACGCCTCCACCGTTGGCGGTGCCATTGTGGACAGCGGCAACTTTGACTGGACCCAAAATGACAAGTTCCCCGGCTTGACCACCCCGGACGACAGCTATCACGGCATTACCTACACCGAGGCATTCGGCAAGGGCGCCTACATCACCAAGGCGGTGGTGCAGCTGATGCGGGACCTGGGCGCGGTGCAAAGCCCCAACGAGGCGTTCCTGCTGAATGTGGGACTGGAGAGCCTGCACCTGCGGATCCCCCGCCATTGCGAGAACGCCAAGAAAGTGGCGGCCTACTTAAAGCAGCATCCGGCGGTGACTTGGGTGGAGTGCGCCATGCTGGAGGGCGATCGCCAGTACGATCTGGCGCAGAAGTATATGCCCCGCGGCACCTGCGGCGTGGTGAGCTTTGGGGTCAAGGGCGGCCGTGCAGCCGCCACCACCTTTATGGACAGCCTGGAGCTGGCAGCCATCGTCACCCATGTAGCAGACGCTCGCACCTGCTGCCTGCACCCGGCATCTACCACCCATCGCCAGCTGACGGACGAACAGTTGGAGGCCTGCGGCGTGCGCCCGGATCTGGTGCGCCTGAGCGTAGGCATTGAGGATATTGACGACATTTTGGCAGACCTGGAACAGGCTCTGGCAAAGATCTGACGCCGATGGACGAAAAACACGCACCCACCCCGGCGCATAATCACAATCACGACCACACCCATACCCGGGAGGTGGTCAATCGACTGGCCCGGGCCATCGGCCACCTGCAAAAGGTGAAGCAAATGGTAGAGGACGGCGAGGATTGCTCCCAGGTGCTGGTGCAGCTGGCGGCGGTCAAGTCCGCCTTAAACAGCACCGGCAAGGTGATCCTCAAGGACCACCTGGAGCACTGTATCGTTCACGCCGTGGAGGACGGCGATACGGAAATGCTCACCGAACTGTCCGACGCCATCGACCGGTTTGTGAAATAAATACGGCAATCGGTGCAATCCTGCCACCGCCGACGAAATTTGGCTCCCCTTGTTTTTATCAAGGGGAGCTGTCACGAAGTGACTGAGGGGATAAACGCACATAAAAAAGAGCACCCACACAGGTGCTCTTTTTTACTACCTAATACCTATACTTATTTAATAATCGTGCCGGGGGTATTGGGTGCCATACCGGCGGCGTTGGCCTCGTCCGTGTCAATGTGCATAGCCAGGGCATAGCTGTCAGACACACGCACCACCACATCGCCAAAGGTCAGGTTACGGCCGTTGGCAGAGGGAATCTCTACGCTAACGATCTGGCCGTTCTCCAGGCCCATACGCTCTGCGTCTGCCGTAGTGGCGTGAATATGGCGCTTGGCAGCGATCACGCCCTCGGTCAGCTCCACCTCACCGGCAGGACCCACCAGCTTGCAGGCGCCGGAACCGGCAATATCGCCGCTCTCCCGCACCGGGGCAGTCACGCCGATGGAGCGGGCGTCCGTCAGGCTCAACTCCACCTGGGTGGCCTTACGCACCGGGCCCAGGATAGACACAGCCGGGAACTCGCTCTTGGCACCTACCACGCGCACGCGCTCGTTGCTGGCATACTGGCCGGGCTGGGACAGCATTTTCTTCACCGTCAGCTCATAGCCCTTACCGAACAGGGTCTCCAGATCTGCCTGGCTCAGATGTACATGGCGGGCAGAAATCTCAACAGTCACTTGATTGTCCATGATAAAACCTCCAAAAAGTTGTAATTCTCGCTTACGCACATATTTTATACCTTTTTTTATTGTTTTTCAACCATTATTTTGGTACAATGAGCAAGGTGATAAAAATGACATTAGACGAACTGAAAACCCACTGCCTCAGCTGCACCGAATGCGAACTGTGCAAGACCCGCACCCAGGTGGTCTTTGGCGTAGGCAACCCGGCGGCAGACATTCTCCTAATCGGCGAAGGACCGGGAGAGAACGAGGACCTGCAAGGCCAGCCCTTTGTAGGTCGCTCCGGCAAGCTGCTGGATCAATTTCTGGAGAGCATTGACCTAAGCCGGGAGAAGAATGTGTACATTGCCAATATGGTCAAGTGCCGCCCGCCTAAAAACCGGGACCCCAAGCCGGAGGAGCAGGAGGCCTGCCTGCATTGGCTGCGGGAGCAATTTAAGATCATTCGCCCGCAGCTGGTGATCTGCGTAGGGCGCATTGCCGCCCAGCGGCTGATTGACAAGGACTTCCGAGTCACCCGCCAGCACGGCGAATTTATCGACAAAAACGGCACCCTGTTTATGGGCACTTACCACCCGGCGGCCATTCTCCGCAACCCCAATAACAAAGAAGCCGCCTTTGGCGACTGGCTGAAAGTGCGGGATAAAATTGAAGAATTGCACCTGAACGTGTGATTTATACATTATATATAGAAAGAGCACACGGTTTTCGCCGTGTGCTTACTTTTTTATTTTGCTTAAATTTTGCCTTATAATCCCTCCGTCAATGCCTACGGCATTGCCACCTCCCTTGTTAAGGGAGGCTTATCGGTTACAAACTCCAAGGCTCCCTTGCAAAGGGTGACTCCCCGCAGTGCGGGGAGATGTCGCGCAGCGACAGAGGGGACGGGCACCGGTTAGGTGCTGTCACGAAGTGACTGAGGGATTGCACCGGAGGAGCCATAAAAAACGCAGGGTGGGAGCAAGCCCCCACCCTACAAAATCTCTGTTAATTCACATTTTGCAGCCGCTCCGGCACATACTCGTCGTTCAGCGACTGGATATGCTGCTCCACGGTGCTCACCCGGCTGCGGATGGCGTCCTGGTGGGTCTTGTCGCCGGACAGGTACACCACGGTAAACACGCCCGCATCGTACCCGGCGTCGTTCATAAAGTACGGCACGGTATAGCCCTTGGTGTTAAAGGTGGACTCGTACACACTTTCGCCGTCCAGATAATAGGTCTTGTAGCCGTACTCGTACTCCATCTTTGCGTCATACACCACAGAGAACTGCTCGCCCTTGAGCCGAAAGATCCGAGAGGCCGCCGTATACACCGACTGGCTCTCCCGCCGATAGGCATTAAAGCACAAGTCCGTCTTTTTGCCGCTTTTGCGCAGGATATAAAACTGGGTGTTCTGGGCCGTTTCCTCATCATCTGTAAAGGGCTGGCAAATCTGATCCCGGGTAAAAATGCACTTGGCGATGCTGCCGTTCCAGTTGTACACCCGCAGGCTGTATACCGGCACATTGATCAGGGTCTGCTCCCCGGTCCAGTCGTTCTTCTCCGTCTTTTTCACCTGGCGGCGATAGACGGTGAGCAGCTCCTTGTTACCATCGCCGTCAAAATCAATTTCTTCCACCACAGCCAGGCCGTCCACATAGCCGATTCCGCCCTCGGTCTTGTAGGTGGCGGAACCGTATTGACGGTTCAGATCATCCACCACATCATAGTAGGCTTGCTTTTTCAGCGTAGCGTCCGGCAGGCTTGCCTCAATCTCCGCCGTGGTCTTGGTGTTGAAATCCTCCATGGCGGCGGTCACCGTATCCACCAGCACCTCCGCCCGGGTCTCCCGAATACAGGACAGCTGCAGCCGCTCAAAATTCTCGGTATTGGGCTTGTCATTTTGGGAAAACACGCCGGTATCTACATTATATTGGCAGCTGCCGGCCTTTTTGAACTTCTTGCCCCGCATGGCATACAGGGTCACTTCCGTGGGTTTTTGCGCATCGCACACCCCCACCTGGTAGCGGCGCCCGGCGTGGTACAACACCACCCAGCTGCCCAGCTTGCCATCGCCGGTAGCATAGCAGGCGTTCGCAGAGTAGAACTTACTGAAGTTCTTGCCGTCAAAGCCCCAAATATCAAAAAAATACAGGCCCTTTTCCAAATAGCAGATCAGCAGTTCGTCCCGACCGTCGCCGTTAAAATCCATCCGCCGCAAATAAGACACGCCGGTCATACGCGCCATTTTCTTGCCGTAGCGCTCGTCCATGGACTCCCAGCGGCAAGCGCCGTACTTGGCGATATAATCGGTGCACACCTGCCCCGCCTGATCGCAAAAACGCTCGTTCCACTTGCTCTGGTTGTGCAGGGACACGGCAAAGGAGATAATGGCAATCACCACTGCCAGCACAAACAGCGCCACCGCCAGCCACTTCAGCGCAGCCCGGCGCAGGTTGGGATAGTCCCGCAGTTCTTCTACAATTTCTTCGTCCCGGCGCACCGTGCGGCGCAGCTTGGCGCCGTTCACTTGCAAGGCAGCAACCAGTTGAGCCAAGCGCACCTGCGCAGACGGCTGCGGCTGTTCTTCCTCGTCGTCAAAGTAATTATACGGCTTCACGGCGCCACCTCCCTTCGGTAATGCTGCCCGGTTCTTCCCTCATTTTAACACGGATCGCCTCGGTACGCAACTATATCGGCAAATTCTTTAGAGAAACCCCACTTCTTACCTATATGTTGTGGTGCCGATCGTTATGCCCACAAGAGGGCGGCACTTTTTATTCCCATCGGCAAAAAAAGGGCTTGACAAACCCGCCCCTGCTGGGTATAATAACACTATCGTTTGCGGATTTAGCTCATCTGGTAGAGCGCCACCTTGCCAAGGTGGAGGTAGCGAGTTCGAGTCTCGTAATCCGCTCCAACAAAAAGCACAAGGCATTTCGCCTTGTGCTTTTTTGTTCGTAGTATCTTTGCGCAAGACTCGAACAGGGCAACCCGTCAGGGTAGCAACAGTCCGGGGGACTGTTGCGATGCCCGCGTGCGTGCCGGTGCGCGCAGAAGCGCACCGGGCGAGTCTCGTAATCCGCTCCAACAAAAAGCACAAGGCATTTCGCCTTGTGCTTTTTTGTTCGTAGTATCTTTGCGCAAGACTCGAACAGGGAAGGCAAATCGGTTGCAAAATCGCCACGCCGTTTACCCTGCAATATGCGCAAGATGGATAAGCAGCACCCACGCCAAGCCGTAATAGATCACTACTGCCACCAAATCGTTGATCGTTGTGATCAGCGGACCGGAGGCCACGGCCGGATCCACCTTGATCTTCTTAAAGAACATGGGCACCAGCGTACCCACCAGGCTGGATACGATCATGGACAACAGCAAAGCCACGCCCACGCAAAAAGAGATAAGAAAAGCCTGTGCCGGCGCATAACCCTTAAACAAGCGCACATACACCCCCAGAAAAGCCACGGCCAAGGCGCCCAAAAGCAATCCGTTGAACATCCCCGCTTTGCTTTCCTTTGCCACCAACTTTCTTTTTTCCTTGGCGCCCAGCTCCTCGTCCATCAGCACACGAATGGTCACGGCCAGGGACTGGGTGCCCACATTGCCTGCCATATCCAGCACCAGGGACTGAAAACAAATCACAATGGGCAAAATGGCAACCACGCCCTCAAAGGCACCCACCACGCTGGAAACCAGCATGCCCAAAACCAGCAAGATCATTAACCAAGGCAAGCGCTTTTTTATGCTTTGCCCGGTGGTCTCATTCAGATCCTCTTCGGCAGTCAAGCCGGCCAGCTTTGCATAATCCTCGCCCATTTCATCGTCCACCGCTTCCACCACATCCTGGGCGGTAATAATCCCTATGATCTGCCGACTTTGATTCAAAACCGGCAAAGAATCCTCGGCATAGTCCTTAATCTTCTCAATGCAATCGGATATTTTTTCATCCGCGAAAAGATACGGATAAGAATAAATGATCAGAGCGTCCAACGAATCGTTTTGCCTGGCGATGATCAGGTCCTTCAGATCGATGGCACCGCTGAATTTGCCGCTTTCGTCCATCACATACAGGGTGGAAATATTGTCGTGCTCCCCCGCCTGACGGATCAGCTCATGCATGGCCGCACGAATATCCAGCGTTTTCGGAATACAGATATAATTGGTGGTGATCAAGCTGCCGATTCGGTCCTCATCATAGGAGGCAATCAACTGCAAATCCGCCCGCACATGCTCGTCCAAATAAGGGCGCAGCTTCTCCTTGTCGGCCTCGTCTAATTTTTGAAGCAAGTCCACCGCGTCATCGGCGTCCATTTCGTTGATAATGGCCGCCAGCTTTTCCGTGCCCAGCTCGCGGGCGTACGGCTCCGGATCCTCTACATACGCCAGGATCTCAGAGACCCATTCGACCCCTAAAACCGCATACAGGGACAGCCGCTCCGTCTGAGACAGATAGGACAAACTTTGCGCAATATCATTGGCGTGGTAATCGTCCAACCGCTGGAGCAGCTGCTTTTTTTCTGCCCCGCTCCGAATCACGGCAACAATTTCTTCTACAATCTTTGGCGCTTTGCCTACATTGTTTTCCATTTCAGCCTCCTATTCCGCCCAAAAAGGGCATAAAAAATCCATCGTGTAAAGATACACAATTCCGTTAAGCGTTGTGATACTCTTTGCCTACGATGGATCGGGCCGAAAAAATTAAAGCGCGTTTATATAGACACTTGCGCCCGCCGGCGGCGCCTGCCCATCGTTCAAGCCACTTCGGTGATCACAACTGTCCATATATTTCGCCTCCTGTCTTTCAAGATCAGCAAAATTATAGCACGCAAGATTCAATTTGTCCACCACAAAATCACGCCCTTCTCCGCTTGTGGCCGAATTTACCGACACCGCCATATCTTGCGGCTTTACAAGGGTGCGCGGATTTGCTACAATAAAAAGCAGAGCGCCACCGGCGCAGAAAAGAGGAAAATTCCACCTATGCAATACAACATCCCCCCCTTTGGCCCCCTGTGGACGGACGGCGTGTTTACCGTGCCCACCTGCGTGGCCGATCGTTACTTAAAACTGGCCAGCGCCTACCAACTCCAGGCGCTGCTGCTTCTTTTGCGCCACGGCGGCAGTCTCAGCACCCGGGAGCTGGCCGGCGCGCTGGGTATCCCGGAGCGAGACGCAGACAGTATTATGGACTTTTGGGTGGCCGAGGGTCTGCTGCAAAGCGGCAACAGCCCGGCAGCCCCTGCGCCTGCCGAGCCCAGCACAGTACAGATCCCGGTTATGACAAAAGCACCTCCCACTATGGGCGCGCCGGCCGGCCTGGCCGTGCACCCGCCGGTAGCGGAACCGCCAAAGCCAAAAAAAGAGACCCTGTCTCCGCCCCGGCTGACCCCGCGGGATATTGTGACCCTGTGCCGGGAAAACAGTGCCCTGTCCGATCTGCTGACCGAGGCGCAAACCGTGCTGGGGCGCACCATCAGCACTGCCGAACAGGAAATGCTGGTGAATATGCACACCTACTATGAGCTGCCGCCGGAAGTAATCCTGATGCTCCTGGGCTATTACCGGGGCGAAAAAGAAAAGGGCCGCTCCATCAACCTTGCCTACATTAACAAAATGGCCAACTCCTGGTCCGAGGACGGGGTGCGCACCGTGGCGGACGCAGACGAAAAGCTGCTGTACCTAAGCGGTACGGACAAGCTGTGGGACAAGGTGATCGCCATGACTGGCATTCGCCATCGGTCTCCCACCGCCCGCCAACGCCAAATGGTGGCAGACTGGGGTCGGGATTTTAGCGAAGATATGCTACAACTGGCCTGCGATATTATGAAAGAGAACGCCGACAAGCCATCGCTGAAGTATATGGACAGCGTGCTGCGCCGGTGGAAAAAAGAGGGGCTGACCACCCCCGCCCAGGTGCAGGAGCAGCAACAGAGTTTTACCGCCGCCAAGGCCAAAAAAGCCGACGGCCGCCTGCAAGGCAAGCCCTCTTACGACCTGGAGCAGATCAAGAGAGACACCATGAATAACACGGATATTAAGTTCTAAGGAGAAGCTATGTATAGTTCCGATCTTTACCAAAAAGCGCTGAACCGGCTGGATCGCCGCCGGGAAGAAGACGAGCTGCGCACCGCCGCCACTTTGGCAGAGGTCAGCGCCAAGGTCCCCCGGCTGGAGGAAATTCAAAATCAGCTGCGGCAAGTGGGCTTTTCCATCTCCAAGGCGTTCTTTGCCAAAGACGCGAAGGCGGAGATCGACAAGCTGCAAGCGGAAAGCCTGCGCCTGCAAGGGGAAAAGGAGCGGCTGCTGGTGGCTGCCGGTTATGCGCCGGACGCCCTGGCCCACCACTATCAGTGCCCCACCTGCAAGGACACCGGCTATGTAGGCGACCGAATGTGCACCTGCCAGCGCGAACTGCTCAAGGACTTGCAACGGGAGGCCATTCGCCGCCTGGCGCCCCTGGACAGCTGCACCTTTGACAGCTTTGACACCAACTATTAT
>OKRT01000444.1_pt1 | contig 19834 bp, 17 predicted proteins | sample 1601111 | NCBI WGS metagenome assembly OKRT01 (sample SAMEA3541572, study PRJEB24748) | human gut metagenome | biome: human gut; feature: human-associated habitat; material: faeces | place: China | collected 2012 | reverse complement strand
ATTAGCAAGGAAAATTTAATCAACGAAGAAATTCGTGATAAGGAAGTAAGAGTCATCGATTCAGACGGAACAATGCTTGGCATTATGCCGACGGAAAAGGCATTGGATTTGGCAGGAGAGAAGAAACTCGACCTCGTCAACATTTCACCGAACGCCAACCCGCCGGTCTGCAAGATACTGGACTACGGTAAATACCGCTACGAACTTCAAAAGAAAGAAAAAGAAGCCAAGAAGAAACAGAAGGTTACACAGGTAAAGGAAATCAGACTGAGCACCTTTATTGAGGATCACGACATTCAGGTGAAAGCGAATACGGCTTCGAAATTCCTTAAAGATGGAGATAAAGTCAAGGTAAGTCTGAGATTCAGAGGCAGAGAAAAAGATTATTCCGCCCGCGGCATGGATGTGATGAAAACTTTTGCGGACATCGTTTCCGAAGTAGGCGTAATAGAAAAGAAGCCTTTATTTGAAGGCAGAAGCTTGACAATGGTACTTGGACCTAAGGGCGACAAATAATTTTAGGAGGAAAAATCATCATGGCAAAGAATAAGATGAAATCCCATAGAGGAGCATGCAAAAGACTTAAATTAACAGGATCCGGCAAGATTAAGAGAAATAAGGCATACAAGAGCAGGTAAGGTGCAGAAATGTCATTTTCCTCGGATGTAAAAAAAGAAATTTGTTCGGTTGAACAGTTTGACCGTGAGGCTCTAAAAGCGGAGCTTTACGGAATGCTTTTATTCAGCAGAAATTTTTCTCCGAACAAAATAACCTTCACAACAGAAAGCAATTATGCGGGAAATCGTCTTATATTTCTTTTGCAGAATTTATATATGCCGATAATTGAAAAACAATCGGCTTTGCGAACAAAATCAAGCGATAGTCATCTTTACAAAATAATTGTGGTTGACGGAAACGATTGTAAGCGTATTTTTGAAGATTTCGGTCATACGGACGGTCAGATTACTTTGCGTGTCAACAGGGCAAATCTTTCAAGCGAAGAACTTTCGCAATCGTTTTTGCGCGGAGTTTTTCTTAGCTGCGGTTCGGTATCCGATCCCATGAAAAGCTATCATCTTGAATTCTGTGTTCCGCACAAAAATCTTTCTCAGGATTTGTGCAAGATTCTTTCCGAAATAACCGAATGTACCCTTATTCCAAAAACGGTTGTCCGCAGCGGCAGTTACATTGTCTATTTTAAGGAAAGCGAGCAGATTTGTGACTTGCTTACCTACATAGGCTCACCGATAAGATCAATGGAAATTATGGGTACAAAGGCAATAAAGCAGGTTCGCAACAATGTGAACCGCAGAATTAACGGCGAGGTTGCGAATATCGGAAAAATCGCAACGGCGTCTGCAAAACAGCTCAGTGCAATCGAACATATAAAAAAGACAGTCGGAATCGATTCTTTGCCCGAGGACTTGCGTGAAATCGCATATTTAAGGCTTGAAAATCCCGATATGTCACTTCGTGATTTGGGACAGAATCTTTCTACCCCAATCAGCCGAAGCGGTGCAAATCACCGTATGCAAAGACTGCTTGAATATGCAGGTACAGAGGTAAAAACCAATGGAAAATAAAAATTTAACTTTTGAGCAGGCAAACGAACTGCTTGAAAAAACGGTTTCAAAAATGGAGAGCGGTGAACTTACTCTCGAACAGACAATGGAGGAGTACGCAAAAGCGTGTGAACTCCTTGCTTATTGTATGAAACAGCTTGAACAATGCAAGGGTAAAATTATTGATATAAACGAGAGAATTTCAAAGCTTTCAAAGGGTGATGACAATGACTAAAGATTATGCAAAAAATATTGAAAACGCTTTAAAGAGCTGTCTGCCGAGTACGGATTGCCGTGAAAAAAAGCTGATTGACGCAATGGCTTACAGCCTTGAGGCAGGCGGAAAGCGTGTCCGTCCTTATCTTGTGTTCTCGTTTAACAGCCTTTGCGGCGGAAGTGAAGAGTCTGCAACGGCATTTGCCTGTGCAGTTGAAATGATTCACACATATTCTCTAATTCACGATGATTTGCCGTGTATGGACAACGATGACCTCAGAAGAGGCAAGCCGTCAAATCACAAGGTGTTCGGTGAAGATATCGCATTGCTTGCAGGCGACGCCCTTCTGACGCTTGCCTTTGAAACCCTTACAAACGAAAAGACAGTAAAAGTCTGCGGAACTTCTGCGTGTTGCAGAGGTGTTTCCGTACTTTCAAAATACGCAGGTGCGACAGGAATGATAGGCGGTCAGGTGATTGACCTTATGAGCGAAAACACAAACGCTCCGATTGAAGTCCTTCGTGAAATGGACTACAAAAAAACAGCCTGTCTTATCAAAGCGGCTTGTGAACTGGGCTGTATAAGCGCAGGTGCAAACGATACGCAAATTAAAGCCGCCTCTGAATTCGGCGAATGCATCGGCATTGCGTTCCAAATTCAGGATGATATTCTCGATGTAACCTCCTCCGATGAGGAACTCGGCAAGCCCGTTGGCAGTGACGCAGAAAACAGTAAATCAACATATGTTTCACTTCTCGGAATTGAAAAGTGCCGTGAGCTTGTTGATGAACTTACCGAAAAAGCTGTTAACGCACTTCATGGCTTTGACGGTGATACAAAAGAGCTTGAAGAATTTGCTTACAAGCTTGCAAAGAGAAATAAATAATTCTTTGCAAATATTAATTATACGGATAGGAAATAAATTATGGGTGAGTATGAACTGCTTTCTAAAATTAAATCACCGCATGATGTCAAAAAGCTTAATGACGAACAGCTTGAAAAGCTGTGTACCGAAATAAGGGAAAAGCTCGTTGAAACCGTGTCTGTAAACGGAGGACATCTTTCGCCAAACCTCGGTGTTGTTGAACTTACCGTTGCTCTTGAGCGTAGCTTTAATCTGCCGAAAGACAGCATTGTATGGGATGTCGGACATCAGGCATATACCCACAAGCTGTTGACGGGACGCTACGGGCAGTTTGACACAATCCGCAAAAAAGGCGGAATTTCAGGCTTTCCGAAGCGTGCCGAGAGCAAATACGACGATTTTAACACAGGTCACAGCAGTACATCAATATCAGCCGCATACGGAATTGCAAGAGCAAAACACCTTATGGGCGACCAAAGCTACACCGTTGCCGTGATTGGTGACGGTTCATTTACGGGTGGACTTGCTTTTGAGGGAATGAACAACTCAGGCAGATTCAACAAGAACTTTATTGTTGTTCTCAACGATAACAAAATGTCCATTTCACCGAATGTAGGCGCATTGTCACGCTACCTTACAACGGTAAGAATTCAGCCGTGGTATATGCGAGTCAAGAAAATTACGGAAAAAATTCTTTTACACATTCCGCTTATCGGAAAACCTCTGAAAAGATTTCTTCAGGGAGGAAAGTCTAAACTTAAAAATCTTGTGTACAAAAACACTCTTTTTGACTGCTTCGGTTTTACCTATCTCGGACCTATTGACGGACATAACATTGATGAGCTTGAAAATGCGTTTGAGTGTGCAAAAAAGGTGAATTCTCCCGTTCTTGTTCATGTTGTTACCAAAAAAGGCAAAGGCTATCAGCCTGCCGAGGACAATCCGGGCGGATTTCACGGAATAGGCAGGTTCGATATTGATTCGGGCGAACCGCTTTCAAGTCACAAGGGATTTTCGGCTGAGTTCGGAAAGACTATGTGCGAATTAGCCGAGGACGATAAAAAGATTTGTGCAATTACAGCCGCAATGTCGGGAGGAACGGGACTTACCGAATTTTCAAGGCTTTTTAAGGAAAGATTTTTTGATGTCGGTATTGCTGAAGAACACGCAGTAACTTTTGGATGCGGACTCGCCGCAAAGGGCATGCGACCTGTTTTTGCCGTGTATTCAACATTTCTCCAGAGAGCCTATGACCAGCTTTTGCATGATGCGGCTCTCGGAAAGCTTCACCTCGTAATCGGGGTTGACCGTGCAGGAATTGTTGGTGATGACGGTGAAACTCATCAGGGTGTGTTTGATGTTTCGATACTCAACACCATTCCGAACACAACAATTTTTTCTCCGGCATATTTTGACGGTATGAGAAAATCTCTTTCAACCGCAATTTACATTTGCGACAGCCTCGCTGTTGTGCGTTATCCCCGTGGCGGAGAGCTTTACAGACCCGATAATTTCGGTGAAGAAAATCTTTCTTACGATGTTTACGGAAATCAGAATTGTAAAAATCTTCTCATAACCTATGGCAGACTTTTCTCTTATGCCTGCAAAGCCAAGGAAACCCTTGCAAAACAGGGCGTTGAGATTTGCATATTAAAACTTTGCAGAATTAAACCGATTGACGAAAATGCCGTTGATTTTGCGGCAGATTTCGATAATGTATGGTTTTTTGAAGAGGGCATCAAAAACGGCGGTATTGCGAGAAATTTCTCCGATTTACTCTGTTGCACACAGTTCTGCGGAGATTATCATATAAAGGCTATTAATGACAAATTTGTCAAGCAGATGTCTGTCAGCGAGGCTCTTCATGAGCTTAAACTCGATGATGACGGAATGGTAAACACCATTACCAAAAATTTAAAGGAAAAGAATTAGAATGAAAAAAAGACTTGATATTCTTGTATATGAAAAGGGCTTTACCGACAGCCGTGAAAAGGCTAAGGCGATTATAATGTCGGGACAGGTTTATGTTGACAATCAGAAAGCCGATAAGTGCGGAACTTCTTATGATGAAAATGTTAAAATTGAAGTAAGAGGCAACACACAGAAATATGTCAGCCGTGGCGGTTTAAAGCTTGAAAAGGCCATAGACAATTTTGACTTTGATTTAAAAGATAAGATAACAATGGATATCGGTGCGTCAACGGGCGGCTTTACCGATTGTATGCTACAAAACGGTGCAAAAAAGGTGTATTCAATTGATGTCGGTTACGGTCAGCTTGCTTGGAAGCTTCGCAACGATCCTCGTGTTGTCAATCTTGAACGCACCAATATGAGAAAGGTTACAAGGGAGCAGGTTCCCGATGAAATTGACTTTTTCTCGGTTGATGTTTCGTTCATTTCATTAAAGCTGATTCTGCCTGTTGCAAGACAGCTTATGAGCGAAAATGCACAGGCTGTCTGCCTAATCAAACCGCAGTTTGAGGCAGGCAGGGAAAAGGTGGGCAAAAAGGGCGTAGTTCGTGATCCTGCCGTCCATGTTGAGGTTGTCAGAAAAATATTTGATTTTTGCCTTGAAAACGGCTTTGATGTGCTTAATCTCGACTATTCGCCAATCAAAGGTCCCGAGGGTAATATAGAATACCTTATCCATCTTCGCAAAAGTGATGAGCCAAAGTCATACACAGATGTAACACCCGAGCAGCTTGTTGAAAATTCACATGCCGCTCTTGACAAAAAATGAGCAGGTGCTTTTATGAAATTTGCATTAGTGGTCAATCTTTCAAAAGAACGGGCAATTAAATATGCAAAAAAGATTTCTCTTTTTCTCCTTGATAAAAATGCAGAAATTGTTATGATTGAAGACTGCAGTCAGTATTTTAAGGGAATCCACATTCATTATTCAAAAAATATTACGGAGCTTTTTGAATACTGCGATATGGCAATTACAGTAGGCGGTGACGGAACGATTATCCATGCCGCAAAATATGCCGCAAAAGCCGATAAACAGCTTATCGGTGTGAATGTAGGCAGACTCGGTTTTGCCGCAGATGTTGAACCGCACGAATATGAACAGCTTGAACGGCTTATTACGGGTGATTACGCAACAGAGGAGAGAATTTTGCTTGATGTTGAGGTCATAAAAGAGGACGGCTCAAAGCACTATCTTGCAGTGAACGATGCCGTTGTCGCAAGAGGTCAGCTTTCAAAAACAATTGATTTGCACCTGACGCTTGACGGTGACGAAATTTCAAAATACAGAGCGGACGGTCTGCTTTTTGCAACTCCGACAGGCTCAACCGCTTATTCATTGTCGGCAGGCGGACCTATCCTCGCACCGAAAATGGAATGTATTCTTATGACTCCCGTTTGTCCCCATTCATTATTTTCCCGTTCCGTACTTTTCAGCGGAGAATCGGAGCTTTCGGTTCATGTGAAAATCCCCGAAGAATGCTGTTGCGTGCTGACAATTGACGGTGAAAAAAATGTTCCTGTTCTTGCAACCGACAGGGTTGTAATCCGCAAATCCGATTTAAAGCTTAAACTTGCGTTACTCCACAACCGCAATTTTTATAAACTGCTCAATGAAAAACTGAAAGAGAGGGATTTTTGATGAAAACAGGGCGACACGCACGAATTCTTGATATTATAGCCGAACATCCCATTGAAACACAGGACGAATTGCTTACCCGACTTCGTGAGGAAGGTTTCAAGGCAACGCAGGCTACAATTTCAAGAGATATCAAGGATTTACGCCTTGTTAAAACTCTCGGAAGTGACGGAAAATATCGCTATGCTTCTGCGAACCGCAGTTCAACCGATATCCGCTCCAATTTTTCAAATCTTTTCAGCACTTCGGTAAATTCAATAGATGTTGCACAGAATCTTGTTGTAATAAAAACCCTCAGCGGTATGGCACAGGCAGTTTGTGCCGCACTCGATTCTGCCGACTATCCGTCTGTTGTCGGAACAATTGCAGGTGACGATACAATCTTCATTGCCTGCCGAACAGCCGACCTTGCGGTGTCGCTTACCGAAGAACTCAAAAAGCTTATTTGACAGGACTGATTGAAATGCTCAGAACTTTATATATAGAAAACATTGCCGTGATTGAAAAAACTTCAATAGATTTTGAAAACGGTCTTAATGTCCTCACAGGTGAAACAGGTGCCGGTAAAAGTATAATAATTGACGCAATCAATGCAATTATGGGACAGCGTACATCAAAGGAAATTATTCGCACCGAGGCTGGTTCAGCCTTTGTAAGTGCCCAATTTGACGATATTAACCAAAGCATTGTTGAAAAGCTTGATGAATTCGGCTTTTCCGATGACGAGGGAACGCTCATTTTGCAGAGAACTCTCAACAGAAACGGCAAGAGCAGTTGTAAAATCAACGGCAAGCCTGCAACGGTTTCAATGCTCAAAGAACTTTCAAAGCACCTTATAAACATTCACGGTCAGCACGAAAGCTACGAACTTTTCTCTCCCGAAACTCATATTGATTATATTGACCGTTTCGGCGGTTGCGAAAAGCTTTTGACTGATTATAAAAAATGTTATGATGAATATAAAATTCTCAAAAAGAAATTAAATTCAGCCGATTCGGACGAAAGTGAAAGATTGAAAGAAATTGATTTGCTTTCATATCAGGTGAATGAACTCACAGAATCCGATGTTAAGCGGGGAGAAGAACAGGAGCTTGAGAGCGAAAGAACAGCGCTTATGAGCTTTGAGAAAATCTTTTCTCTGCTCAATGATGCAAAAATGGCTCTTGACGGTGACGAAAACTATGGCGGCGGTCTTGAATCGGTCGATTCTGCATCAACTGCCCTTCAAAAAGCGTCATCATATAATGCTGAATATGAAGAAATTGCAAATACGCTTACAGATGCATATTACAATTTAAAGGATTGTTGCGACAGCATTTCCGATGCTATTGATTCACTTGAATCCGATCCGCAAAGGCTTGAAGAAGTTGAAGAAAGGCTTGACCTTATCAATCGTCTTACAAGAAAATATAATTGTCCGTCAGACGAGCTTTCGGACCTTGCCGAAAAATATCAGGCAAGACTTGACGAACTTATGAACTATGACCGCAACCGTGATGAGCTTGCGGAAAAATGCAGAGAAAGCGAAGAAAAAATGCTTGCGGCTGCCGAAAAACTCGGTACTCTGCGCAGAAAAACCGCAAAAACCTTTGCAACAAAAGTAAAATCCGAAATGGCATTTTTGAATATGCCGAATGTTGAGCTTGTTCCGTACTTTGAAAAGTGCGAACCAAATTCAAAGGGTACGGATAAAATGGAACTGCTCATCTCCGCAAACCCGGGTGAAACACCTCGTCCTGTTGCAAAAATCGCATCGGGTGGTGAGCTTTCAAGAATGATGCTTGCAATCAAAACAGTTCTTGCAAGCACGGATACGGTTGATACCCTCATTTTTGATGAGGTTGACACAGGTATTTCGGGTTCAGCGGCAGAAAAGGTCGGCTTAAAACTGCGTGAAGTCAGCAAAAGCAGTCAGGTTCTCTGCGTGACGCATCAGGCACAAATCGCAGCTCTTGCGGATTATCACTATCTTATCCGCAAACAGGTTGAAAAGGGAAGAACATTTACAAATGTAACCATCCTTGACCATAACGGCAGAGCAGGCGAACTTGCACGAATAATCGGCGGTGTTGACATAACCGATGCCGCACTTAAACACGCAGAATCAATGCTTGAAAAGTATAACAACTAATATAAATCAACTATATAAACGAAAGGGAGCGGCATTTTGAAGCTGTGGTCGGTTGCAAAACTTGATAAAACTAAGGCGGGGGAGATTCAGTCCCGCTATGAGCTGCCTGCAATTGTTGCAATGCTGCTTCAGATACGGAATATTACAACGAAAGATGAAATTGAAAGCTTTCTTTACAACGATTCTTTCATTGCCGATCCGTTTGAAATAAAAGATATGGATAAGGCTGTTGAACGCATTAACAAGGCGCTTGATTGCGGTGAACCGATTTGTGTTTACGGTGATTATGATGCCGATGGTGTCACCTCAACAGCACTTTTATATTCTTACCTTGAAACAATTGACGCAAACGCAATGTACTATATTCCGTCCCGTGAAACCGAGGGCTACGGAATGAACAAAAACGCTGTTGACAAACTCAATGAGCGTGGAATAAAACTCATAATTACGGTTGATAACGGAATTGCGGCAGCACAAGAGGTTGCATACGCAAGCTCACTCGGAATTGATACCGTAGTCACAGACCACCATATGCCGTCAGGCGAGTTGCCAAAGGCTTGTGCCGTAGTTGACTTGCACAGAGAGGACTGCAAAAGCAAATTCAAAAATCTTTCGGGGGTGGGTGTTGCATTCAAGCTGATTATGGCGCTTGAAGGCGAATACTGCGATACAACCACCTTGCTTGATAACTATTCAGACCTTTTGAGCATCGGCACAATCGGTGATGTTGTTGAGTTGAAGGATGAAAACCGAGTATTTGTCAAACACGGACTTGAAAGCATTACAAATACCGACCGTCCCGGACTGCAGGCACTTATCAAAAATTCCGGTCTTACGGGAAAAACCGTATCTTCAACAAATGTGTCATTTACAATTGTCCCGAGAATAAATGCAGTAGGACGACTTGGTTTGTCCGAAAAATCGGTATCGCTTCTTCTTACGGAAGATTATGATGAGGCGGCTGAAATTTCATCGCAGCTCTGCATTGACAACTCCGAAAGGCAGGAGATTGAGCGTGATATTCTTGAAAAAATTGACGGAATAATCCGCAGAAAACCGTCGCTTGTCAATGATAAAATCATAGTAATTGACGGTGAAAACTGGCATCAGGGCGTAATCGGACTTATTGCCGCCAAAGTCAAAGAGGCTTACGGCAAGCCGGCAATCGTCATTTCAAAGCTCGGTGATATTGCAAAGGGCTCGGGCAGAAGTGTTGAGGGATTTCCTCTTTGCGACGCTGTTTTTGCCTGTTCGGATCTTCTCACACACAGAGGCGGTCATCCCATGGCTGTCGGGCTTTCTCTGGATTCCGAGAATATCCCTGCTTTTCGCAGGAAAATAAACGAATTTGCCGACAATTTCGGCAAGATGCCGTATGATAAAATCAACATTGAGTGCAAGCTCAATCCGGCATACATAAACCTTGATTTGATTGATTCTCTGTCACTTATGCAGCCCTACGGTGCCGGCAATCCGACACCTGTTTTCGGTTTGTACAATATGACATTGAAGAACATCACTCCGCTTTCGGCGAACAGGCATTTAAGACTCACTCTGTCCCGCAATAACATACAGATTACTGCGATGAAATTCTTTACATCAACCGAAGAATTTCCGTATAAAATCGGTGAAACACTTGATCTTGCAGTAAATCTTGACCGCAATGAGTTCAACGGAAATGTGTCTGTTTCCGTAATTGTCAAAGATATAAAATCATCGGACTGCGATACCGAAAAGCTCCTTGACAGCCGTACAAACTACGAGGATTTTTGCAGAGGAAAACAGCTTGACCGTTCACAGCTTTCGGATTTAATGCCCGACAGAAACGATTTTGCATTGCTTTACAGATATCTGAAAAGCAACGGCGGTTACGCTTTTGAAACCGCAACTTTGGCTCACATGCTTGACAACAGGCTGTCTTTTGGTAAAATTAAAGTGATACTTGAGGCCATGAGAGAGCTCAGGCTTATCGAAATTTCAGAGGGAATGAAAACCTCAAAAATTTCAGTCCTGCCCGTAAACGGCAGGGTTGACCTCGAATCAGCCCCGATTATCAAGAAATTAAGGGAGGTATTCTGATGGGTAAATTTTCAAATGTTGCACACTATCAGGATTTTACGGAACTGAAAAAGATTCTTTCCGCATCTGCTGCCAACACTTACGATATGGATAAAATCGAAAAGGCATATAAATTTGCCGAAAAAGCTCACGGTGACCAGCGCAGAGTATCGGGAATTCCGTACATTCTTCATCCCGTTTCGGTAGCCTGTATTGTTGCAGAGCTCGGTATGGATACCGATTCTGTCTGCGGTGCATTGCTTCATGACACAGTAGAGGACACAGGAGTCACACTTGAAGAGGTTACAAAGCTTTTCGGTGCGGATGTTGCCAAGCTGATTGACGGCGTTACAAAAATTTCAAAAATTCCGTACTCAACCCGTGAACAGCAACAGGCTGAAAATATAAGAAAAATGCTTATCGCAATGGCTGATGATATCCGTGTAATTATCATCAAGCTTGCCGACAGGCTTCATAATATGCGTACAATGAATTGTATGCCGGAACAAAAAAGGAGAGATAAATCACTTGAAAATATGCAGGTGTTTGCTCCGATTGCTCATCGGCTCGGTATTAAAACCATAAAAGATGAGCTTGAGGATCGTTCTCTTCAGTACCTTGATCCAATCGGCTATAAGGAAATCGAAGACGATCTTCTTATGACCGAAGAGGATCGTGACAAGTTTATTGAATCAATTAAGAATCAGATTCTCGCAAAAACCGAGGGTACAATCCCCGGTGTGTATATCAGCGGTCGAGTAAAGAGTATTAACAGTATTTACCGCAAAACATATATGCAGGGCAAAACAATGGATCAGATTTTTGACATTTTTGCCGTGCGTGTAATCGTTGATACAGTATCCGATTGCTACAATGTTCTCGGTGTTGTGCATGATATATTCAAGCCTATTCCTAACCGCTTCAAGGACTATATATCAATGCCTAAGCCGAATATGTACCAGTCGCTCCATACAACCGTACTCGACAAAAACGCAATTCCTTTTGAAATTCAGATAAGAACATGGGAAATGCATTACACCGCCGAATACGGAATTGCCGCCCATTGGAAGTATAAGCTTGGAATGGGCGCAGGCGGCAAAAATAATGACAAAATGGAGGAGAACATCAAAAAGGTCAAGGATATGATTCTTGATCAGCTTGAGGCAGAAGATGTTACCGACATCGCAAAGAATATCAGAAACGATTTTACGGAAAACGATGTTTATGTGTTCAGCCCGAGAGGCGATGTGTTCAATCTTCCGCAGGGTTCAACTCCGATTGATATGGCTTATCTTATTCATACACAGGTAGGTCACAGAATGGTCGGTGCTAAAATCAACGGAAAGATCGTTCCGATTGACTATAAGCTTAAAACAGGCGATATCTGCGAAATTATCACCCAGAAAGAGGAACACCCAAACAGGGGATGGGTTGATATCTGTAAAACCGCATCGGCAAAATCAAAAATCCGCTCATGGTATAAGCATGAAAAGCGTGATGAAAATATTGCTGAAGGCAGGCAGATGCTTGACAAGGAGTTCAAGCGCCACGGCATCAATCTTTCCGAAGAAGAATATCCCGATTTTCTCCAGAAACTGATGATTAAAAAGCAGTATAATTCCATGGATGATTTCTATGCCGCAGTAGGCTACGGCGGTATTCAGCTTTGGAAGATAATGCCAAGGCTCAAAGAGGAATATCAGAAAGCATATGCGTCAGATATTGAAGAAATTGATGTTCCTCAAGCACCTGTAAAGCGACCGAAGGCGTCCGCAGGCGTTGTAATTGAGGGTGCAGACGATGTTCTTGTGAAATTTTCAAAGTGCTGTAATCCCCTGCCGGGTGACGATATTATCGGCTATATTACAAGGGGCTACGGCGTTTCAATTCACAAAAGACATTGCACGAATGTGCCGAAAGATATCAGTAAAAGTGAAGAACCAGAAAGATGGGTAAGCTGTTACTGGGAGGACGAGGTAGGAGAGGCGTTCAGAAGTACGCTCCAGATTACCGCAACCGACAGAACGGGACTTCTTGCAGATGTTACAATCAAGCTTTCGGATATGCACATTTTTATACATTCGCTTAATTCAAGAGAGGCTGGCAACGGCACTGCCGTTGTTACCGCAACAATTGATGTAATGGGCAGAAATCACCTCCGTGGTGTAATTTCAAAGCTTTCCGACATCAACGGAACAATCGAAGTAAAAAGACTGTAATTGAGGTTATAATTTATGAAAGCAATTTTACAAAGAGTTACCGAGGCCAAGGTTGAGGTTGATTCAAAAACCGTGGGCGAAATCGGTACGGGTTTTCTTATTCTTCTCGGAGTTGAAAACGGTGACAGCGAAAAAGAGGCGGACGCACTTGCCGCAAAAATTGCAGGTCTGAGAATCTTTACGGATGAAAATGATAAAATGAATCTTGCTCTTGCCGATGTAAACGGTTCGGTGCTTGTAATTTCAAACTTTACCCTCTGCGCCGACTGCTCACACGGCAGACGCCCTAACTTTATGGCTGCCGCAAGACCTGACACAGCCGATCCGCTCTACGAATATTTCTGCAAAAAAATGCACGATAACGGAATTGAGCGTGTTGAAAAGGGAATTTTCGGCGCCGATATGAAGGTTTCGCTTGTGAATGACGGTCCCGTTACTATTGAAATCAACACAAAGGATTTGAAAATATGATAGATGTAAAAATTTTTAATGTTACGGTTCTTATGACAAACTGTTGTTTGCTTACAGACAGAAAAACAGGCAAAATGGCTGTAACCGATCCGGGCGCACCGAATGAAGAACTCAATTCTGAAATTGAGAAAAACGGTGGAAAGCTTGAATATGTAATTCTTACACACGGTCACTACGATCACATAAGCTATGCAAAACAGCTTGCGGAAAGGTTTGATGCAAAAATTGTTACGGGCGAGAAGAATAACGAATTTCTCAGCAATTCTGCACTCAATCTTACCGAAAAGCACAGACTTTCACTCAAACCGTTCTCAGCCGATATTCTGCTTAAAGACGGTGACAATTTCATGCTCGGCAACACTGAAATCAAATATATCACCACGCCGGGACATACAAGCGGTTGCGGTTCATATATTTTTGATGACACAATTATTTCGGGAGATACTCTTTTCTGCGAATCATACGGCAGAACAGACCTTCCCACAGGTGACGATGCCGAAATGGCAAAGTCAATCAGAAAGCTTAAAAATCTTGAGGGCGATTATCGTGTAATTCCGGGACACGGACCGACAACAACCCTTGACCACGAGAGAAAATACAATCCGCTGATGAGGATTCTTTAATATGAATTTATATGTAAAAAATCACAATTTTCATTTTGAACTTGAAAATCTTACAAGGCTTTTCTTTCCAAATGAAAAAATAACGGTAATAAGAGATTTTTCTGAACCACAGCCTCCGTATATTTATACGGAGGTTTCGGATAAAATCACAATTTCAGTCAATATCGGCTCTTTTAATAAGTCCGAAACAGCTGTGAAAAAGCTTACGGATGATGACAACGAGCTTGTTTCGGCACAGCTTTTGTACAAACTCCTTTGTGATTTTACGGGACTTACACAGCCGTGGGGCATACTTACGGGAGTTCGCCCCGTAAAGCTTTTAAGACGACTTGCCGAAGAATCAAGTGAAGAACAGGCTGTAAAAAAGTTTGAGAAAGACTTTTTTGTCAGCAACGAAAAAATAGCATTGTCAAGGGAAACCGAGCATAACGAACGAAAAATTCTTGAACTTTCAAAACCTGAATCGTTCAGTCTTTATGTCGGAATCCCTTTTTGTCCGTCAAGGTGCAGTTATTGCTCATTTGTAATGGCGTCGATCGAAAGAGCTGAAAAGCTGATTGAACCGTACACAAAGCTATTATGTGAAGAAATTAAACGGACAGCCGAAATTGCAAACAAGCTTGGTTTAAGGCTTGAAACCGTATATTTCGGCGGCGGCACTCCCACTACTCTGAGTGCCGAACAGCTTGATACGGTGCTTGGAACAGTAAACAAAAGCTTTGATATGTCAACCTGTCGTGAATTTACTGTCGAGGCAGGTCGCCCCGATACAATTGACATTGCAAAACTTTTTGCTTTAAAAGAAAATAAAGTTGATCGAATCAGCATAAATCCGCAGACTGTAAACGATGAGGTGCTGAAAACTATCGGAAGAAAGCATACTGCTCAGCAGTTTTTTGATGCTTTTGAGCTTGCAAGAAAATGCGGCTTTGATAATATCAACACAGACCTCATTGCAGGCTTGCCGACAGATACTCCCGAAAGCTTTAAAAATTCACTTGATTCAATCGTCAGGCTGAATGCGGAATGTATTACGGTTCACACACTGTGCATGAAAAGAGCATCCCGCCTTACAACCGAGGGAGTAACGCTTGATTTGCAACAGGCGAGAGATGCAAGAGAAATGCTTGCATACACGCAGAATATTCTCGGACAAAACGAGTATATACCGTACTATATGTATCGCCAGAGCAGAATGGTCGGTAATCTTGAAAATGTCGGCTGGTCAAAGAAAGGCTTTGAAAGCCTGTACAATGTTTATGTTATGGACGAAACCCACACAATCCTTGCCTGCGGTTCGGGCGGTGTTACAAAACTGAAACGCAACAATCCCGATTATCTCGAAAGAATATTCAATTTTAAATATCCGTACGAATACATTGACCGTTTTGATGAACTTATTCAAAGAAAGTCCGGGATAATGCAGTTTTATGGTCAATAACACAGTTGATTAATGCTGTCAACGGTGTTATAATACGACATATGTGATTGCATACGGAAGTGAAATTGTCATATATTGAACAAAACAGAATTCTTGTTCATAATTTGTTTTTCTGATGAGATAATTTTAAGAAAGGTCGGATTAATATGGGAAAATTTGATGAAATTTTTGACGATGTAGTTGTCAATGCAAAAGCCTGTGCGTCTGCTGTTTCGCAGAAAGCGTCAACAGTTTATGATGTTTCAAAGCACAAGATTACTGCCGCTGAAATCAGAGGCGATATCAACAAAAAGCTTCGTGAACTCGGTGCTCTTACATACAAATCTGAGGTTCACGGAACAGACAATTCACAGCAGATTAAGCTTATCGTTTCGGAAATTTCCGATTTGAAAGATAATCTTGATGTTGTAAACGAACATATTGCCGTGGCAAAAGATCAGAGAAGATGTCCCGGATGCAATGCCGTTATTCCTAAAAATTCTGTATTCTGCAACATCTGCGGTATCAAGATTGACGATACTGATGAGGATTTTGAACTTTGATTTTTTATTAATGGGTGATTATTTTTGTCTAAATTAAAAACTAAAAAATACAATGCCGTTGCAAACGCTGAGAAGGACGCTTCTCAAACCTTTGTCAAAGGTGCGGCAATTCTTACTTTAAGTATGGTAATTGTCAAGGTTTTCGGACTTCTTGACAAGGTTATTCTTACGGGTATTTTCTCAGGTGTTTCTTTTGAACAGGCTGTTGCAGGCGGAACGGAAACCGTCAATTTTGCATCTTTCGGTCTGGGTCTTTACAGTAATGCCTACGAAATTTTTGTCGTAATTTTCACGGTTGCAACGGGCGGTCTGCCAATAGCAATTTCAAGACTTGTATCTGAAAGTACGGCACAAAAACGATTTAACGATGTAAAACAAATTCATAGGGTTTCAATTCCTTTCTTCGTTATTGTCGGCATTCTTTCATTTGCAATTCTTGTCGGTGCAAGCTTTATTTATGTTCAGATTATAGAGTCACCGTATTCATTGCTCGGTATGCTCTGCCTTTCTCCGACGGTATTATTCGGTTGCCTCGTTTCAATTTACAGAGGATACTATGAAGGTCAGCGCAACATGTTCCCGACTGCCGTTTCGGAAATTATCGAGGCAACAATCAAGCTCTTTATCGGTGCATTCCTTGCTTACATCATTGCACACCTCGGTATGAATTCTTATGCTGAGTCAGGTACGGTTTTCGGTCTTTACATTGCAAATCAAACCGAGGCTTATCAGACAATCGTTTCATTCTCGGTTGCCGGTGCAATTATGGGTATCACCCTCGGAAGCGCCGCATCATTTGTGTTCTATATTCTCAAGTTTAAAATTCAGGGTGACGGAATTCCGGAAGAATACTACCGTAATTCCGTAGAGGCTCGTTCAAAAAGAGAAACTTTTAACAAGATTCTCAAAACAGCCATTCCTGTTGCAATGGGTTCACTCATTATGAGCGTAGGTTCGCTTATTGACCAGGTAATTGTTCAGCGTGTACTCCTCAATATGATTGAAACTAATCCGCAGGCTCTGCAGGCACAGTACAGTCAGTATTTCACAGCCGATATGTTCTATGCCGACACAAAGACAATCCACACCAGCCTTTGGGGCTGCTACTCAGCCGCCCTCACTTTTCTTCAGCTTGTAACAGCCGTAACACAGGTGTTCGGTTCAAGTGCTATGCCGAATGTAACAAGTGCTTGGACAAAGGGCAACAAGGACGAACTCAAAAAGTCAATCGAAACTGTTATCCGCCTTACAATGCTTTTTACATTCCCGATGGCTCTCGGTATGATGGCACTTTCGTTCCCGATTATGGGACTTGTGTATAACGATCCGCTTATTACAGATGTCGGCGGAAGAATCCTCCTCATCATGGGCGTAACGACAATATTCGGTGCGGCGTCAACTCCTGTATGCAGTATGCTTCAGGGCATCGGCAGAGTTGACCTCCCGATGAAGCTATACACAGTTTGTATGGCTGTCAAAATCGGCATTACATGGATGTTTGTAAGCGTTCCGGAAATCAATGTTCAGGGTGCAACTGTCGGTTCAATGATTACCTATGCAATTATGACAATCGTAGGTATGTATCTGCTTATCAAGTATTCAAAAATCAAGCCTGATTTATTCGGTACAACAGTAAAACCGCTTATCGGTGCGATTGCAAGTGCCGCTTCGGCATTCGGCGCATATCACCTTATGGAAAGCATTATCGGCTCTGCAAGAATGTCAATTGCAGTTTCGCTTGCAGTTGCAATCTTTGTTGCGGTTATCGTTTATATTGCTGTATTGTTGATATTGCGTGCTTTTACGGCAACAGAACTGAAATTTTTGCCGAAAGGTGAGAAAATTGCAAAAACACTTGAAAAATTAGGATTAATTAGGTAAAATATATATCTGTTGCGGTTGTTTCCGCTTCTCAGATAAAATTTGCATTGTCTAATAAGATTATCGGAGATGTCACGAATGAACTTTACAGAAAAAGAAAATTATAATTTTAATGACCTTGTTGAGATAGTAAAAATCCTTCGTGCACCCGACGGTTGTCCGTGGGACAGAGAACAGACTCACAAGTCAATCCGCTCAAATTTTATTGAGGAAACCTATGAGGCTGTTGAGGCAATTGATACCGATGACCTCGATTTGCTTAAAGAAGAACTCGGTGATGTTCTTCTGCAGGTTGCTATGCATGCGGAAATCGAAAGTGAACAGGGAACATTTGATATAAACGATGTTTGTGACGGAATCTGCAAAAAGCTCATTATCCGTCATCCCCATGTTTTCGGTGATGTCAACGCTGACACTACCGAAAAGGTTCTCAAAAACTGGGATGCCATTAAGATGAAAACAAAATCCCAGAAAACTCAGACACAGGCAATTCTCAGCGTGTCAAAGGCACTTCCGTCGCTCATGCGCAGTACAAAAATCCAGCAGAAGGCCGCAAAGGTCGGTTTTGACTGGGAGAATGTAAACGGTGCGCTTGATAAGCTTTTTGAAGAATGTGAAGAGCTTAAAGCCGCTGTTGAAAACAATGATGTTGATAATCAGCGTGAAGAACTCGGTGATGTTCTTTTCTCAGCAGTTAATGTTGCAAGATTTTTGAACATTGACAGCGAACACGCACTCTACGATGCCTGTGACAAATTCACCGACCGTTTTTCGTCTGTTGAAAAGCTTGCAAACGAGCGTGGAATAGATATGAAAACGGCACCGTTATCTGTACTCGATTCCCTTTGGGATGAAGTTAAATTATCTAAGAATTATTAATTGGAGGTTTATTATTATGAACAAAACAGAACTTATTGCTGCAGTTGCCGAGCAGAGCGGACTTTCAAAGAAGGATGCAGAAAAGGCAGTTTCTTCAACAATAGACACAATCATCAATACAGTAGCTGAAGGCGAAAAGATTCAGATCGCAGGTTTCGGCACATTTGAACAGCGTCAGAGAAATGCAAGAACAGGTTGTGACCCAAGAACAGGTAAATCAATCGAAATTCCTGCTTCAAAGGTTCCTGCATTCAAGGCAGGCAAGGGCTTTAAGGATGTAGTAAACAAGTAATCTTGTTTTATATTTCGGGTAATGGTACGCTGTATCATTACCCTTTTTTATTAAAAATCGGAAGGGTTTATAATATGCGACTTGATAAATATTTAAAAGTATCCCGACTCATCAAACGCAGAACAGTTGCAAATGAGGCGTGTGACGCAGGCAAAATCACAGTTAATGACAAGGTTGCCCGTGCGTCCTATGATGTAAAAGTCGGTGATGTAATCGAAATCACACTCGGTTCAAAAAGTGTAAAGGTTAAGGTTACAGAGGTAAAAGAAGTTGTTCGCAAGGAAGATGCGGCAACAATGTATGAGGCGGCAGTCTGATTTTTTACCAAAATTAAAACACAAAATATTACTTTGGATGAAATTAGGTGAGTAGATTATGAATAAGACAATTAATTTAATATTGGCAATATTATCTGTAATTACTTACATTGGGATTATTGTAATGAAGTTTTACACACAGATAAATATACCCAATGGCTCTTTCGTAATAATGACTTTATTGTTCATTATTTCGGTATGCCAATTTTTAAATTCGTTAAAATAATCTACACACGAGGAGAATATGTGTATACCACGACATTCATCAGGTTTACTAGTAGGAATAATTATCAACTTAATAAATATAAATAAATCGTAAGTTGAGGTATTAAACTATGAAATATTGTTGTGTTAAACAATGTGATATAACTGATTGTGGTGCTTGGTTTTACGGCAAAGGGTGTAAAAGGCAATCAGGAGGCGTTCTTCTCTGAATTCCCTCTTCTTGCTATTGCTCATGTTATTGTTGATGGCAATCTGATGCACTATGTTGTTATACATAAAATCTCAAAAAAAGAAGAATAATTTTATTTTTTTCTCCGTATAAATTACTGACAAATAATTTATACGGAGGTTTTTTTATGCAGGAAATGCCAAAGGCTAAGAATCATACGGTTATGCTTGATAACAGGGGGAAGCTTGTTATGACAGGCACGGAGGATGTGTCGGGCTTCAACGAGGAAACGGTGTCGGTAAAAACTTCCTGCGGGTGCCTTGTAATCAAAGGGG
>OKRT01000428.1_pt1 | contig 20169 bp, 18 predicted proteins | sample 1601111 | NCBI WGS metagenome assembly OKRT01 (sample SAMEA3541572, study PRJEB24748) | human gut metagenome | biome: human gut; feature: human-associated habitat; material: faeces | place: China | collected 2012 | reverse complement strand
ATACCTGCTATCTTACCTTGGAAGGCGAAAGGAAGGAGGAGCATCAGAATGATTATTACCCCTACAACGATAGCTGCGATTTTCAAACCTTTTTTCATTTGCTTTTCTTTTAAGAGTTTGACGTACATACGAAGGCAAAGTTAATAAAAAGTTTTTGATGTAAGATGATATTCAATAACTTTCACAATCAGAAGACTTCTGATACATTACCAACTTATTTATGATTTTTTCTTTCTGAGTTCTTCGGCAATTCTCCATTGTATGGCGGCTTCCACTTCTTTCCCCACTCTCAACGGGGCATCTCCGAAAAGCTCGTGTGCACCGGCATGCTCGGGTTTCAGACTTGTAGCCTTGTCCAGGTCGGCAATTGCTCCTTCAGTATTATCGATTTTCAGACGCAGTTTTCCACGGTTGTACACAGCTTTAAAGTTTGCAGGATGAAGGCTGACAGCGGTATTGAAACAGTTTTCTATGATTCATCGCTAAGAAAATGTTAAAAATGTGATATATATTGATTAAAATAGTTGGATTTATACCATTATTGAAAATAACTGAAAATGTGCACAAAACAGCCTGTATTTTCCATGGCAGAGATTGTAATATCGTACATTGACTGTTTTCAGCTCTCCGACTATGCTAGTGACATAAGGAGAAAGGAGTTGAGCAAAATGGTCCTGAATGATGTGCTCAGCGTTGCTGGGATGCTGGTTGTCGTGGTTGGTATGCTGTGGGCTTTCCAGTCTGAGAACCTGGGCGTCAAGCACCACGCTTAATGACGTAACGATATAAGAACAAAAGGCCGGAGAGCTTCCTGGGGAAGTTCTCCGGCTTTTCTTACGCTGGTTGTCTTTTGAGGGAGAATGGGATACAATGATCCTAACATCATAACAGGAGGTGGGGATATGTCCCTGGAAATGCAGAAGGCGGATATTACCAAGTTGAAGGTGGATGCCATCGTCAATGCCGCCAACCGTTCTCTGCTGGGGGGAGGCGGCGTGGACGGCGCCATTCACCGGGCCGCCGGGCCGGAGCTGCTGGCGGAGTGCCGGACCTTGGGCGGTTGTGAGACGGGAGAGGCCAAAGTTACCCAGGCCTACCAGCTGCCCTGCCGGTATGTGATCCACACCGTGGGGCCCATCTGGCATGGCGGGCAGCGGGGTGAGCGGGAGAAGCTGGTTTCCTGTTACCGTACCAGCCTGAAGCTGGCCTGGGAGAAAGGGTGTGCCTCGGTGGCCTTCCCACTGATCTCTGCTGGGGTGTATGGATATCCCAAAGACCAGGCCCTGGAAGTGGCAGTAGAGACTATTCAGGACTTTTTGCAGGAGCATGACATGCAGGTGATCCTGGTGCTCTTTGACCGTGTGGTGGTCCAAATTGCCCAGGAGAAGTATCCGGATCTCTGGGAGAAATAAAATAGATCTCAAATATGTAGCCCCATAGGTACAATGTGAACCTATGGGGCTTAGTACTATGTATGAGGGAAATTAAAGCATGCGGGACAGCACATGTATGAATGTTGGCCATCTTGTCACATAGAGTCTGTGCAGAATTATGTCCCAGATGTTTGCCCCAGTTCTCCCGAGGCTGCGGTACTATCTTGACCACGAACACCACCGCGGCCATCTGTACCGGCTTGATTGCCCATTCCGCCGCGGCCGCCGCTCATCTGGCCGGGGTTGGTCTCCGAGCCATCGTTGGTGGTAATATCGCCGCCGTTGTTGGCATAGGCGCCGTCACAATCAATAGCGGTGTTTCCGTTGCCGTTGCAGGTGAGAGCCAGTGTACCGCCGTTGATGGTAAGACTGCCGTTGGAGTCCACGCAGTCACCGGTGGATACGATGGTAAATGTACCGCCGTTAATCATAATAAAACAGTTGGAGCTGGCGGTAAAGGTGTCCTGCTGTCGGGCACCAAATCCGCTAAAGCCAGAGCTGTCTGCCCCACCGCCGGCGTTGAGGCCGTCGTCATTGGATGTGATATCAAACACACCGTCCTCAATGGTGATAGACAGACCTTCAATGCCTTCATAGCAGTAGGGGATGGTAAAGGTGCCGCTTTGAATGGTGAGGGCGTCATCGCAGTGGATGGCATCATCTCCGCTGCTCAGGGTAAACTCTCCCGCGGCAATCGCCATTTCTCCTCCAGAATGAAGGCAGTCATCTGCGCTGTCGATGGTGAAAGTGCCGCCGTTGATGGCATAGGTGTTCTCACCTTTGATACCCTTCTGGCTGGTGGAATCCTCTTCCGTCTGGGTGGTGGAAGTGGTCTGGGTGTCAGAAGCGGTGGTCTGGTTCGTCCAGCCGCCCCGCTGGCCGCCGCCAAACTGGTCACTGCTGGTCATCTCTACGCTGGCACTGCCCTCTCCAGTAGATAGATTAAAGGTGCCGCCGTCAATCTGAAGAGCTCCCATGGCACTGACGGCATCTCCCTGAGAGAGGATGGTGAAGCTGCCATCCTTGATATAGAGCCATCCTAAAGTGAGATCGTCGCTGTTCTCCGCATGGATACCGTCCTTGCCAGAGGTAATGGTCAAAATACCGGCTGCAATGGCGACACAGTCTTTGCCTGACAGGCCGTGGCTGGCGGAGGTGATAGTATAGTTTCCACCGGTAATGAGCAGGTCGTCCTTGGATACGACGCCATGACCGGCCTGGGCGTTGATGGTCAGGCTGCCGGAGCCATTGAGGGTTAGGTCAGTTTTGGCAAAGATTACTGCATCGATATTATTATCATCGATAGCAACATACTCCCCACCGTTGGTCAGGGTATTCTCCGTGTTCTCCGCTGAAGTAATGAAGACCTTGTCAGCCTCCAAAGCGTAGATGGCAGCGGAGGTGGAGCTGGTAATGTCTGCTCCCGCCACCACCAGTTGAACCTTTTCCGTATCGCCGGCGTCTACCACGATTTGTCCATCCGTAAGAGTACCCGAAATGCGGTAGGTCCCCTCGGCTGTGATGGTGATAGTACCGCCGTCGATGACAACGGAATTGGAATCGCAGGAGGCGGTGTTTCCATTCAGTTGTATGTCAATAGCCTCACTCTCGTCATAGGTTCCTGCCAGATCCTGGTCACTGAATATTTCGGCTGTGTCGATGGTGGATACTGTGGTGGCCGTCATATCCTCAGAGGAAACGGTTCCTGTATTGGACGTGTCCTCCGCTGTGTTCTGTGCTCCGCAGCCGCTGAGAACCAGCAGGCCACACAGCAAAACGGCGGTAAGTCCGCGCTTTGTTTGTTTCATCGTATCATCTCCTTTTTACAGGGTGGCTACGGCATTGTCCTGATGTCCCAGAGAGATCTCCAGGTTGCCGTTGCGCAGACGAAGTTGGTCGATCAGCTTTTTTTCCAGGCAGGTGTCTTTCATGGTTACATCGTAGGTCAGCTTGAACAGACTTCCCATGTTGGTAGTTTTCACCTGGGTGAGGTTATATTGCCGGGTATATTCGTCGAGAACCGGCTCAAAGACACCGATATAATCTAAATCTTCAGGCACAGTAATGTGGAGGGTGCGGCAGACGGGGCCGCTGTTCCGGGGACGAAGGCTGAAAGCGGTGTATGCCATAGTGGCTGCACCGAGAATCAGAGCAAACAGAGTTGCGTAGGCCAGATATCCCATGCCGGCGATCAGGCCTGTGCCCATGGCCACAAAGATGGCCGAGATCTCCCGGGCGGTGCCAGGGGCAGAACGGAAACGTACCAAGCTGAAGGCACCAGCTACCGCTACGCCGGTGCCCACATTGCCGTTGACCATCATAATGACCACGCATACTACCGCTGGCAAAAGAGCCAGGGTAATCGTGAGGCTGCGGCTGCTGCGGGACTGCCATCCAGTCATGGCGCACAGCAGCAGTCCCAGAATCAGAGAAATGCCCACACAGAGAAGAAAGTTTCCGGGAGCAATGGTATCGGTCAGGGCGGTATCAAACAGTCCGCGAAATACAGTATCAAGCATATTTTCTTTCTCCTCTCTGTCTGTTGAGCATAATGTCCTGATAGGCAGCACCGTATTTGGAAAAAGAGGTCTTGAAGATCCCTTGCTCCGAAAGAACGTGTGCCATCCACAGGGGCAGGCCTCCGGCCACCTTCAATTCCATGAGTACCTGGCCAGGCGGCAGGATGGGTATCCCCCATGTATCGGAATCCAGCGTCAGCTCCTCCTGACGGTATCGGATTTCGCTGTCAAAGGTTATCCGAAGATCCTCGTCCTCTATCCCGCGGAAAGAGTCCCGCTCATAGGAGAGGAACACCGCCGGACGCAGGGCCTGATAAAAGTCCATGGTATAGGCCAGCTCTCTGCCGATTTGACTATTCTGCCAGGGCCGTCTCCCGTCGATACATGCCATCGCCTGATCCTGTGGAATGGAGATGCGACGTTTATACACCACCGAGAGGTACTTCTTTTTCAGTTCCATAAACACCGGATCGTGTTCTCCAGCCTGACCGTAACTGCGCACACGGAGTTTTTCTTTGTAGATGGGTTTCTCCAGACTGCGGCGAATAAGCCGGTAATTCGGTGTATCCAGATAAAGATTCCGGATCGAGCTGTGGCTGTACTCGTCGGGCACCATATGGGGATCCATAGCAGTCAGTACGGCTTTCAGCTGACGGTAATCCATCAAATATTTGAATTCATATCGTTGAAAGGTCATTTGGTTCTTCACAGGCGAGGCCTCCTTGTTTGGATATCGTAAAACCAGTGTAAAAACCAAAACATAATTGAAGCTTAATTACGGCAGTGTTTTTCGTGAACAAAAAATGAACGTTTCCATCCTCCAGGGATAACGGCCGGTTTGAAAAAGAAGGATTGCCTATGGACCAGGTGTGACAATAAGGAAGCGCAGGACTGCTTGGATACAGACACCCCCATCCCGATGCTGCGGCTTATCGCAAAGCTGGAGGAGGACAACCTCAGTGGTCTCGATATGGGGGGCAAAGGCCACCCGGCATAAAATCAAACAGGCGGACAGCGTAAGGCTGTCCGCCTGTTTTCCTGATCATTCAATGGCTTTTAAAGAGTGACCTATGAGAAAGGTCAGAATTGGGGAACCATTTATTCTATTGGATCTTATCGGCCCTGGAAGATGCGGGTGAGCTGAATGAGCAGGGTAGGAGCAAAGGCCAGGCCCAGCACACACAGAAGGACAAAGCCGTTGAGGGGAGAGACCAGGAACAGGCTCTCCATGGCGGGAACAAACAGCACCAGAGCCAGCAGCAGGATACCCACGCCGAAGGCCATGAGGGAGTACACGTTGCTGCCCAGACCAAGCTTGACGATGGACTCCTTGCCGCGGCAGTTAAAGCCGTGGAACAGGCGGGCCAGTGTGAGGGTGGCGAAAGCCATGGTGCTGGCCAGAGCGGGGCCGGACTGGTTCAGACCAACATAGAAGGCGACCATGGAGGCGATGCCGATCATCAGACCCTGACCAAACACCCGGGTGAGCATGGGCTTATCCATCATGGAAGCGTTGGGGTCGCGGGGAGGCTGGTCCATCAGACCGGGACGCGCGGGCTCCATGCCCAGCGCGATGGCGGGCAGACTGTCGGTGAGCAGGTTGATAAACAGCAGGTGTACCGGCTGGAAGGGGACGCTCAGCCCGGCAATGGAGGCGTAGATGACGGCCAAAATGGCGCCCATGTTGCCCGAGAGCAGGAACTGAATGGCGTTGCGGATGTTGGCATAGACGCTGCGGCCGTTGAGTACCGCCTTGACGATAGTAGCGAAGTTGTCGTCGGCCAGAATCATGGCGGCGGCATCCTTACTGACCTCGGTGCCAGTGATGCCCATGGCTACGCCCACATCGGCCTTCTTCAGGGCGGGGGCGTCGTTGACACCGTCACCGGTCATGGCGGCGATGCAGCCCCGGCGCTGCCAGGCGGTGACGATGCGGATCTTATGCTCAGGAGAGACACGAGCGTAGACGGCGATGTGGGAGAGCTTCTGGTCCAGCTCCTCGTCGCTCATGGAATCCAACTCCACGCCGTCCAGGGACATATCGCCCTCACCGAAGATGCCGATCTGCTTGGCAATGGCGGTGGCGGTGACCTTGTGGTCGCCGGTGATCATGACGGTACGGATACCGGCCTTTTTGGCGTCAGCCACAGCCTGGATGCTCTCAGGCCGGGGCGGGTCGATCATGGAGATGAGGCCCACGAAGGTGTAGTCGGTCTCGTCCTCCAGGGTGAGCAAACGGGCCTCCTTCATGGGGCGCTGGGCGAAGGCCAGCACCCGCAGACCGTTTTCCGACTGCTGGCGGTTGACCTGCTGGATCTGAGCGCGGAGCTCGGGGGTCATGGGGACAGGACCGTTGGCGGTGAGCAGCCGGGTGGAGCGGTCCAGCAGCACATCGATGGCGCCCTTGGTGTACAGGGTGGGGCCGTCGTCGGTGTTGTGCAGGGTGCTCATCAGCTTGCGGTCGGAGTCAAAGGCCAGCTCGGCCAGACGGGGGTGCTGGGTGCGGTAGGCACGCTCCTCTACGCCGAAGCGTCCGCCCAGCTGAACCAGGGCTACCTCGGTGGGATCGCCCACGGAGGCGCCGGTCTCGTGGTCCATGGTGGCGTCGCTGTCCAGCAGAGCGATCTTCAGCAGGGTACGCTGGGCATCGTTGGCCAGCTCCAGGTCGGTACCGCGGGTGAGGACGCCGTCGGCCCAGATGTTCTGGACCGTCATGCGGTTCTGGGTGAGGGTGCCGGTCTTATCGGAGCAGATGACCTGGACGGAGCCCAGGCTCTCCACCGCCTTCAGCTCCTTGATAATGGCGTTCTGACGGGCCATCTTCTGGGTGCCCATGGCCAGCACGATAGTGACGATGGAGCTGAGAGCCTCAGGGATGGCGGCAACGGCCAGAGCCACGGCAAACATGAGGGAGTCCAGGATGGTCATGTGGCTGCGGAAGACAGACAGGAGGAAGACGCCGGCGCAGATGATCATGATGACCATGGCCAGCTTGCTGGAGAAGTCGTCCAGGTTCTTCTGCAGAGGGGTCTTGCGCTGCTGAGTCTGGTTCATCAGGGTGGCGATGCGGCCCAGCTGGGTGTCCATGCCGGTGGCGGTAACCACCATGACGGCACGGCCGTAGGTGACCAGAGAGCCGGAGAAGACCATGTTCTTCTGGTCGCCCAGGGCGACCTTCTCGCCCTCAATGGCTTCATTGGTCTTTTCCACCGCTTCGCTCTCACCGGTGAGGGAGCTCTCGTTTACCTTGAGAGACCAGCAGTTCAGCAGACGGCCGTCGGCCACCACAAGGTCGCCGGCCTCCAGCTCAATGATATCGCCGGGGACGACCTGGTCGCTGGGAATTTCCAGGCGTTGACCGTCACGCAGCACTTTAGCGGAAGGAGCACTCATCGCTTTCAGGCTTTCCAGAGACTTTTCAGCCTTAAAATACTGTACAGTGCCCAGAATGGCGTTCATAATGAGCACGGCGAAAATAACCAGGGTACTTTCCATGTTGCCGGAGAACATGGAGATGAGGGCGGCTGCAATCAGAATAGCCACCAGCAGGTCTTTGAACTGCTCAGCAAAGACAGCCAGCACGCTCTTTTTCTTGCCCTCGGCCAACTGGTTGTGGCCGTACTGAGCCAGGCGCTGGGCGGCCTGGGCACTGGTGAGACCGTCTGAGGTGACCTGGAGGTGCTCCAAGGTCTGCTTGGGTGTCTTTTGGAAGAAGTTTTGATCCATAACACGTCGCCTTTCTTTCTCTGTTGTGAGGAATAGTTTGTGCCGGAAGAAACAAAAAAGACCTTCCGGCAGTATGGAAATACTGCCGAAAAGTCTTGTTACCACCAAAATATGGGGGCCCACCCTGCCAGATTATCCGAAGACAATCGAGATGTTGACAAGGCGGCTTGCAACTACTCCCTTTTCATGTGGGCATTACTATACCACAGGCCTTAGAAAAAGGCAAGGGAAAGTTTGGCGGATTTTTTCGAAGAAGGAAAGCGGAACTTGGAACATATGCCAAATGGAGCTGAAAGAGAGATCATCTGCCGCCGTGATGGCCTTCACTTCCGTGGTGACTGCCGGAATTTCCGCTGCCAAAGCCCTGACCACTGCCGGTATTCTGTCCACAGTCAGAGAAACTGCTGGCGTCCTGGCCGGATGACAGGTCGGACAGCCACTGGCGCAGCTGGTGCATGGAGCATCCGCTTATCTGTTCTGCCGTGATGGAGGGATCCAGGGCCTGAAGCTGGAGCAGCATCTGATATTTGCTCAGAGACAGCCCCTCCTTCTGGGCCGCAGTGACCTGGGACCAGTCGGCGCTGGAACAGCTCCCGTGTCCTGCGCAGGACTGAGTATCTTCCATTAGTTCCTGGCAGTGCTGCTGGTTTTGTCCCGCCACGGTAACTGCCAGCTCCGTACCGCTGTCCAGGGCCTGGGATACCTCCTGGCTGCACAGAATGGCCTCCAGAGCATCGGTGTAGCTGAGATAGGTCAGTTCCAGCTTGTCGGCCAGCTCCTGGTCCTGGGCACTGTCTCCCTGGACCTGGAGTACCCGGTCAAAACGGTTCAGCGTCAGCTCCAAAGAAGGACCTGCCTCCACGCTGACGGCGGACACCGGAGTGAACCAGGCCAATGCACCGCCTGCCCCCAGAAAAACGACCAGCAGACAGGCGGCCGCCGCCAGCAGGCTACGATAGCGGGGACGGGCGGGAGTGCGCCGTGCGTGGAGATAGGCACGTGTGCGCTCCTTCAGCTCCGGACTGGCCTGGACGGCCTGAAAGGCGTCATAGATCGGTCGGTTCAATGTGTTCACCTCCCAGCGTGCTGCGCAGCTGTTCCCTGGCCCGGGTCAGCAGAGTGTAGACGGTATTGGTGTTCTTGTGCAGGATCGCACCAATCTCTTTGGCGGTGTAGCCTTCATAGTAGTGCAGATACACTACGTCCCGGTATTTTGCGGGCAGAGAGAGGACGGCCTCCAGTACCTCCCGGTGCTCCTGAACAGCTGGTCGGGCTGATCGGCCAGCTCGTCCAGGGAGACGGTGCGGCTGCGAAAAAATCGTTTCAGCAGATCCCGGCAGGCGTTGAGTGTCACCCGGATGAACCAGGCCTTTTCGTGCTCAGGACTTTCAAACACAGCGGAGCTGAGGATATATTTCAGAAACACGGTCTGAAAGATATCCTCCGTGTCGGCCGGATTTTTCAGATGCACCATGCAGAGCCGCCGTACCAAATCGGCATAGCGGTCGATGGCGCGGTTGGCCTCCTCTTCGCTGCGCATGTTCTCACCCTTTTACTTCGTTAATTCCAGCGGCCTCCCCTGTGGTGGCCGCCGACGTGGTGGCTCTGACCGCTTCCCAGACCGCAGTTCTGGCCCAGATTGTCGCACACACCGTCGCCGTCGGTATCCCCATAGGCGCAATTGCTGCCGTGGTAGTCACAGATCCCGTCGCCATCGGTATCCTGGTAACATGCTCCTGAGTTCTGGCAGATCCCGGTACCATGTCCAAAGTGGCCTGCGGCCAAAGTCCCGGTGACAAGCAGGCCCAGCACCAGGGCGCTGACCAGCAAAATGGTAATCATCTTTTTCATACAAAAACCTCCCTGATCAAACTGGGGCTCTCTTTGCCCCTCATAAGCAATACGACTGAGGAGGGCGGATCCATTCACCGGAGAAAAATTTTTATTCCTCCGAATCCGCCAGCTGGAACTGCCCCAAACGCAGGGCGGCGGACAGGGAGAAGCGCCGCTCCACGCCGTCGGCAAAGCGTACCGAGACGATGTCGCCGGAGCGGGAGACGACCTGACCCGAACCGAAGCTTCGGTGGCACAGGGCCGCGCCAGGGACACAGCGGCGGGAGGTCTGTTCTATGGCTACCAGGTCCGGTACCGCCCGGGGGGAGAGGGGAACGGCCTTTTTGGTCTCCTCCTTGGATTTTGGGAAGAGGGAGGAGGCAAAGCGGCTGGTGAGCTCACTGCGACGGAAACGCATGACCCAAAGCTCCTCCTTGGCCCGGGTCATACCCACGTAAAAGAGCCGTCGCTCCTCCTCGTAGGCGTCCAGTTCCTGGGAGGAGGCATCGGGACCGGGGAGCGCTTTGGGCAACAGACCGTCGGCCACATCCATTAAAATGACCCGTTTGTACTCCAGACCCTTGCTGGAGTGGATGGTGGAGAGGATAAAGGGACAGTCGTGTTGAGACGATCCAGCCCGTACCAGCTCCCGCAGTACCTCCAGCCGCTCCAGCAGGCCGCCGGGAGTGGGCTCATTGGCTCCCAGAGCCTCCAGAATCTGCGTTTTGCTCTGATCCATGCCCCGCTGCTCCAGATAGTCCCCGTATCCCATAAAGTGGACGATGCGGTACACACCCCGGTCAGCCCGCTGGGTGAGCAGGTTGGCCATATGGGTCTGGAGGGCCTTGCACTGGCGGCGGGTCCAGGGAGATGTACCGGGGAGCGAAGCAACCAGTTCCAGAATGGGAGAGGTATCCGGACCGCACTGGGCCGCCGCCTGTTCGGCTGCCGCCCGGCTGATCCCTGCCCCCAGCTTGTAGTAGACCCGCAGGAAGGCATCTCCGTCCCAGGGGTCCTGGGCCAGGGTAAGGATATCCACAATATCCCGCACCACCCGGTGGGTAAAGAAACCGCTGTCCACCTGGCGGCAGCGGTAGGGGATGCCCTGACGCTCCAGTAGATCGATGAGGGGCAGGGCGCTGTCGTTGTCCCGGTAGAGGATCGCAGTCTCCTCTTTGCAGTCCTGGGCTACCTGGGCCAGGTAGCGGTATTGGGCGCTGCGGTCCTGGACCCAGATCTCTTTCAGGGCCGGTCCCTCCCCCCGCACCGCTTTCATGTGCTTGGGACGGCGGTTTTTGTTTTGCTCGATGAATTTCTGGGCGGCGGCCACAATAGGGCGAGTGGAGCGGTAGTTCTGCTCCAGATAGAGTACCTTTGCACCGGGATAGATGGATTCAAACTGGGTGAAAGCCTGAGGGTAGGCGGCCCGAAAACCGTAGATGCTCTGGTCCTCGTCGCCCACCAGAAAGAGGTTGCCGTTTTGCCCCGCCAGCAGTCGGAGAATCGCATGCTGGATTTTGGAGGTGTCCTGTGCCTCGTCTACGCACAGATAGGGATAACGGCGGCGGAACTGCTCCAAAAGCTGAGGGAACTGGCGCAAAATCCGGTGGGCGTAGATCATCTGGTCGTCGTAGTCCATCAGCTGGTGGGTGCGCAGCAGGCGGCAGTACTCCTGGTAGATGGGAGGAAACTCCACCCCCTCCACCTCTACCTGTTCCAGATCTTCACCGGAAATCATGCTGTTTTTCACATAGGTGATGGCGGTCTGTACCGCCTTGACGGTGCTCTCTGAGGCAAACTCCCCACTCTGCCGCCGGCAGATCTCCCCGATGATGGCCGCCTGGCGTCCGGTGTCCTCCAACAGCTGAAAGGCCTGGCGGCCCTGGGTGCGCTCATAGGCCCGAATGATCCGGCTGCACACTCCGTTAATGGTGCGAAACTCCAGCCGGTCGGCCAGAGTCTGGCCGAAAAAGGAGGCGAAGCGCCGGGACATATCCCGGGCGGCGGAGACGGTGTAGGTCATGGTAAGGATATTCTCCGGCGGGACGCCCTGGGCGATGAGGTAGCCAATGCGGGAGACCAGTACCGTGGTCTTGCCGCTGCCCGGGACTGCCAGCAGCAGCACCGGTCCGGAGAGGGCCTGGACGGCCTCCTCCTGCTGGGGGTTAAGATTTAAGTGGTATTGGGTTTTGAACTGAGCAAAGGTCATGAGGTTCTCCTGAAAACCGGGAGGGCAGCGCCCTCCCGGGAAATAAAAAGTTATGGGGCAATGGCCACTTTGATCACATTGTCCCGGCGGTGTTCAAACAGATCGTAGGCCGCAGCAATGTCTTTGAGTGGGTAGGTGTGGGTGATGAGGGGCGTGGTGTCCAGCTTGCCCTGGGCGATGAGGGAGAGGATCTCCCCGCAGCGGCAGCCATCCACTCCGCCGGTCTGGAAGGTGAGGTTTTTGCCATACATGTCCGGGAGCGGGAGCACCTGAGGCGCGTCATACAGGGCCACCACGGTGACAATGGCGTTGGGACGGGCACAGGTCCAGGCCAGAGTGAAGGTGTCCTCGCTTCCGGCCACCTCCAGCACCCGGTCGGCGCCTCCGTGGGCACTGTGGGCGCGGACAAAGTCGGCGGCCTGCTCCGGCTCCACAGTCAGCACCTGGGGGTAGTGCTCCTGTACAAAAGAGCGGCGCTGAGGGTCCTTTTCGCAGACAATGACCTGTTTTGGCTCTTTCAGCAGCACACACTGGAGGGTGCACAGGCCGGTAGGCCCCGCTCCGATGACCAGCACCGTATCTTCGTGGCCAATCTGGGCAATGTCGGCAGCCCAGTAGCCGGTGGCCAGGATGTCTCCCACAAAGAGGGCCTGCTGGTCGGTGACGCCAGCGGGGATTTTATTCAGTCCCTGGTCCGCGTAAGGGACCCGGACATACTCGGCCTGGCCTCCGTCGATGCGGCAGCCCAGAGCCCAGCCGCCGTTGGGGTCGGTGCAGTTGTTGACCCAGCCGTGCTGGCAGAAGAAGCACTCGCCGCAGAAGGTCTCCACATTGACGGTCACCCGGTCGCCGGAGCGCACGGTGGTGACGGCGGAGCCCACCTCCTCCACCACGCCCACCATCTCGTGGCCTACCGTGATGCCGGGCACCGCCCGGGGTACCGAGCCGTGCTTGATGTGCAGGTCGCTGGTGCAGATGCTGGACAGGGTGACCCGGACGATGGCGTCCCGGTCATCCAGCAAGGTGGGCTTGGGTTTCTCCATCAGGGCAAAGGTACCTTGTTTTATGTAGGTGTAGGCCAGCATGGCGGGATTCCTCCTTGCAGAATGGAGGCGGCCTTCTGGCCGCCATCATATTTGAGACCAGTATACCACACAAGGAAAAAACTTGCACCTTCTTTGCCTTCTCTCTTGACAATATCGATATTCGATTATATACTGAATGTGAAAATAACGATATTCGATATAAGAGAGGTGAGGGTGGTGCCACGGGCAAAGTTTCAGACGTTGACGGAGCAGATGTACTACATTCTCCTGTGCCTGAGCCGGGAAAACTGCGGCATGGACGTGATGGACCAGATTCCCGCCATGACCGGAGGGCGCGTCCGGGTGGGTCCGGGAACCCTCTACAACCTGTTGGAGCAGTTTGTGGAGGCGGAAATGATCCGGGAGACCCACTGTGAGGGCCGCCGCCGCAGTTACATTTTAACGGAAAAGGGGCGGGCGCGGCTGGACGAGGAGTACCGCCGCATCTGCCAGCAGCAGAAGGACTATGAGGCCATGTTCCGAGAGGAGGGCGCACCATGAAGAGAACACGAAGAGATTGGATCCCGTTTTCGTTCTACGACCACACGGGAATGGAGAAGCATCTGGAGAAGATGGCACAAAAAGGGTGGATGCTGGAGGAGCTGACCAGTTTCGGTTGGAAATACCGGGAAATCCAGCCCCAGAAGCTGCACTTTTCGGTTTCCTTCGATACCCGGGCCTCGGAATTTGAACCAGAGCCCACCGAGGAGCAGTATACCTTTCAGGAGTTCTGCCAGCGTTCGGGGTGGAAGCTGGCCGCGGCCTCGGGGCAGATGCAGGTCTTTTACAACGAGGAGGAGGACCCACTGCCCATCCAGACCGACCCGGAGATGGAGGTTCGGATGGTGGGCAAGCTGGCACGACGGATGGTGCCGGCCTACCTGATCCTCCTGGTGCTGGGCTTTTTTGTGGGAGGTTCTTGGTGTTACTCGCTGATCCACACGCCCATCAAACTGCTGACGACTCCCGGCTCCACCTTTATGGGGCTGTGTTGGCTGGGCTTGTTCGTTTATAGCGTCACCGATTTGATCACCTACCTTGCCTGGCGGCGCCAGGCGTTGGCCGCCGCCCAGCGGGGAGAGTTTTTGCCTACCCGGGGATGCCACAAGCTCATGTATGTGGTGCTGGGAATGATCGTTTTGGGATTGATGTATTGGCTTGCTGCCGAACGTAGACCAGGTATGCGATTGGTAACGGGCGGGATACTGCTGGCCTATGTGGTTGTTTTCTTGGCCGTAAATGGTACCAAACGAACCTTGAAGCGCAGAAAGGCGTCTGCTGGAGTAAACCGTGCGATAACCCTCAGTTTAGATGTGATCTTGTCCGTGATCCTGGTCGGTGCGGTGATGTTTCTCTTTATCCGGGGACTCCAAAGCGGGGCAATTTCTGTGGAGCAAGAGATTCGCGCGCCTCTCTCTGCCAGCGACCTGACCGGAGTGGACGAAGAAAAGTATCTCACCACGGTCAGCACGGACATGTCCCTGTTCCTGGACCGAAAGGAGGTGCGGTGCCGGACAGGATTTGAACAGATGACAGAAGTGCCGCGGATGAACTACACCTTGGTGGAAATCCATATCCCCATTTTGTATGATGCCTGTTTCCAGGAACTGTGCCGGGAGAAAGAGGAGCGAACGGTAACTTATATAGGGAAGGAGGCCATCCACGCCCAATACGAGGCAGTGGACCCCACCCCATGGGGAGCCGAGGAGGCCTATCAGCTCAATCTGGCCGGGGAGTTTCAGCAGGAGTATATCCTGTGCTGGAAAGATCGAATCGTCCAGCTGGGAGCGGACTGGGAACTGACGGCGGAGCAGATGGCCGTGGCCGGGGAGAAGCTGGTAAACGCATAAGTAAGAAAAAAGAGGTGGAGTTTTGAAAAACTCCACCTCTTTTTTAGTGTTTGGGCCGGGCTTTAAACAGCAGGGCGGCCAGAAAGCCGAAGAAGATGGCGGCAGCCACACCGCCTGCCGTGGCGGCGGCTCCCCCGATAAAAGCCCCCAGCAGGCCGTGCTGCTGTACCGCCTCCCGAGCCCCTTTTGCCAGGGTATAGCCAAACCCGGTGAGGGGAACGGTGGCACCAGCTCCCGCCCAATCTACCAAGTACTGATAGAGGCCGGAGCCACCTAAAATCACTCCGGCGGTGACATAGCAGACCAGAATTTTGGCGGGGGTCAGTTTCGTGCGGTCGATGAGGATCTGACCCAGAGCGCACAGCAGCCCGCCGCACAAAAAGGCATTGAAGTATTCCATGGAAGGTCACCTCTCAATTGGTGTTTGGACGCTGGGCCGACAGGGCCACGGCGTGGCAGATCCCCGGTACCGACTCCCCCTGAAGGGAGGAGGTAGGGGAGTGGAGAGCTCCGGTGGGGCAGAAGAGAATGTTCTGCCACTTGCCGCTGCGCAGTCCCTCTACCAGATAGCCGGTGAGCACGCTGGCGCAGCAGCCGCAGCCCGACCCACCGGCATGGACGTCCTGGCGCACCCGGTCGAAAATAAGCAGGCCGCAGTCGGTGTGGCGGTCGGACAGGTCGATTCCGTCCCGCTGGAACAGTTCCAGCAGCAGCGTGCGGCCCAGCTCCCCCAGGTCGCCGGTGACGATGAGATCATAGAAGTCAGGAGAGCGGCCGGTGTCCCGCAGGTGGGCGGAGATCGTCGAGTAGGCGGCGGGCGTCATGGCGGCTCCCATGTTGTTGGTGTCAGTGACACCCTTGTCCACAATCTGACCTGGCGTCACATGGGTAATATAGGGCCCGGGCCCCTCCTGGTCCAAAATCACCGCTCCCGCCCCCGTCACGGTCCACTGGGCCGTTGGGGTGCGCTGGCTGCCGTACTCCAGAGGGGTGCGGTACTGCCGCTCTGCCGTACAGAAGTGGGAGGAGGCCATGACCCCCGCCCGGCGGCCAAAGTCTCCATCCAAGGCCATAGAGGCCAAAATCAGTCCTTCGCCCATGGTGGAGCAGGCCCCGTACAGGCCAAAGAAGGGGATGTGCTGCTCCCGGGCGGCAAAGGAGGAGCCTATACACTGGTTCAGCAGGTCTCCGGCAAACAGCCAGTCCAGAGTGGAGGCCCCCTGTCCCAGCTTGTCCAGCGCCAGAGTGAGCGCCTTTTTCTGCATGGCGCTCTCCGACTTTTCCCAGGTGGACTCCCCAAAGGTATCGTCGCTGTCAATGAGATCAAAGGTCTTTCCCAGAGGACCCTGTCCCTCCAGCTGTCCCACTACATTGGCGCAGGTCAGAAAAGAGGGGGGATGGGAGAGAGCCACGGTCTGCTGTCCCAGCTTTTTCTTGCTCATAGATGCCACCTCGCAACAAGGATGGTGCTAGGATTTCCAGAATGGGAAAAGTTATGCTCTGCCCCTGGAAAAAGAAAACAAGGTGGAGTATAATATTACAATTCACCACTTCAAGATAAACGGAGGAACTCCAGTATGAGTCAGGAAAAGACCCGCTTTTTATCCTATATTTGTCCCCGCTGCCGCCAGTCGGTGATCGTGGAGAAGGACGTGTTCGCGCTGGCCGCCTCGCCCACTCGCATCCAGTGTCCCTGCGGCCACTCTGAGCTGGACGTGGAATTCCTGCCCCAGCGGGTGCGGCTGAAGGTGCCCTGCCTGTACTGCGGCCGGGAGCATCTGGTGTCCTGTTCGTCCACCGCCTTCCTGCGGGAGAAAGCGCTGGCCTTCTCCTGCGCCCAGTCGGGGCTGGACTGCTGCTATGTGGGTGAGGAAGGACCGGTGTACGCCGCCACGGCCCGTCTGGAACAGGCTTTGGATAAGCTGGAGGACGAAGGCGGGGAGCGGGGCGTATTCCTGGACGAGATGGTCATGGAGGAGGTCCTCTCCGAGATCCGGGATATCGCCGCCCGGGACGGCATCTCCTGCACCTGCGGCAGTCACAGCTGGACCTTCCAGGTCAATTACAGCTCGGTGGATCTTATCTGTAAGGAGTGCGGAGCCCAAATGCGCATCCCTGCCGGCACTGCCGACGATATTGACGATATCTGCTGCAAAACGCGGCTGCTGATCCGTGGAAAGGAGAACCAATGAGCCAGTTTTATGAGATGACCCTGCCCATCGACTCCCGGGATGTGGACGGAAGAGGATACTGCAAGGCCGGGCCTCTGCTGGGACACCTGCAGGAGGCGGCTACTCAGGCCGCGGAACACGGCGGGTTTACCCGGGAAATCATCGTGAAGCGCTACGGTGCGTTCTGGATGCTTACCCGGGTGTGGTACCGTCTGGAGCGGCCTCTGCACTGGGGAGAAAATCTCACCATCCGCACCTGGCACCGGGGAGGCCGGGCGGCTACCATGTACCGGGACTACGACCTGCTGGTGGACGGCGAGCCGGTAGGGGAGTGCGTATCCATCTGGGTGCTGGTACGGGCCAGCGACCGGAAGATTTTGCGGCTGGAGAGTGTGGAGGAGCTGCAGAACACCGGCGGAGGAGAACTGTGCAAGACAAAGAAGCTGACCAAGCTGCGTCTGCCCCAGGAGATGGAGCCGGTCTGCCATCGCCGGATGCAGTACAGCGACACCGATATCAACGGCCATGTGAACAACTGCCGCTACGCCGACTTTGTCTGTGACGCCATGGAGATGCAGAATCTGGAGGAGGACAAGTTCCTCTCTCAGCTGCAGATCGGCTACCTGGCGGAGTGCCGTCCGGGGGATGAGCTGGAAATGCGGTTGGGGCAGGAGGGAGATATGCACTTTGTCCAGGGTATGGACGAGGAGGGCAAATCCCGCTTTGAGGCCTCGGTGATTTTTGGTGAAGTGCTTCCTTGACAAGGAATTCAAGGACAGGTACAATAAATCTATTACAGGTGTTTTTTGAGCCGATTTGCCCCTTTTTGGGGCGAACGAAAGGAAAAGGAGTTGTAGCTTATGGTCAATCAGGATGCTGCGCAGAAGTTCCTGAAGCAGGGCCTCACCTTTGATGATGTTCTGCTCATTCCTGCGGCCAGCGATGTGCTGCCCGCCGACGTGGACCTTCACACCCAACTGACGAAAAAGATCCGTCTGAATATTCCCCTCATCAGCGCCGCCATGGATACCGTTACCGAGTACCGCATGGCCATTGCCATCGCCCGTGAGGGTGGTATCGGTATCATCCATAAGAATATGTCCATCAGCCAGCAGGCTGAGCAGGTGGATATGGTCAAGCGCTCTGAGAACGGCGTTATCACCAATCCCTTCTGGCTGGCTCCCGGCCACACTCTGGCTGAGGCCGACGAGCTGATGGCCAAGTACCGCATCTCCGGTGTGCCCATCTGCGACAACGGCAAGCTCATCGGCATCATCACCAACCGTGATATGAAGTTTGAGACCGATATGAGCCAGCTCATCGACAACGTGATGACCAAGGAGAACCTGGTCACCGCCCCCGAAGGAACTACTCTGGCCGAGGCCAAGGAGATCCTGCGCAAGCACAAGATCGAGAAGCTGCCCATCGTGGACAAGGACTTCCACCTGAAGGGCCTCATTACCATCAAGGACATCGAGAAGGCCGAGGTGTATCCCAACTCTGCCCGTGACGAGAAGGGCCGCCTGCTGGTAGGCGCTGCCATCGGCGCCACCCACGATGTGCTGGACCGTGTGGCCGCTCTGGTTGAGGCCGGCGTAGACGTGCTGGGCCTGGATTCCGCCCATGGCCACACCCAGAACGTGCTGGAGACCGTCAAGCGCATCAAGGCTCTGTATCCCGATGTACAGCTCATTGCTGGCAACGTGGCCACTGCCGAAGGCACCCGGGCTCTCATTGAGGCCGGCGCTGACTGCGTGAAGGTGGGTATTGGCCCCGGTTCCATTTGTACCACCCGTGTGGTGGCCGGTATCGGTGTGCCCCAGATCACTGCCATCTATGACGCTGCCCGCGTGGCCGCCGAGTACGGTGTGCCTGTCATCGCCGACGGCGGCGTGAAGTTCTCCGGTGATATCGTCAAGGCCATTGCCGCCGGCGGCAATGTGGTCATGATCGGTTCCCTGCTGGCGGGCTGTGAGGAGTCTCCCGGCGACACTGAGATCTATCAGGGCCGTCAGTTCAAGACCTACCGCGGCATGGGCTCCCTGGCTGCCATGAACCACGGCTCCAAGGACCGCTACTTCCAGGAGAACAACAAGAAGCTGGTTCCCGAAGGTGTTGAGGGCCGTGTGCCTTATAAGGGACTGACCAGCGAGACCATCTATCAGCTGATGGGCGGCCTGAAGGCCGGTATGGGCTATTGCGGCTGCCACACCATTGACGAGCTGCAGTCCAAGGCTCAGTTCATCCAGATCACCGCTGCCGGTCTGCGGGAGTCTCACCCCCACGATATCTACATCACCAAAGAGGCCCCCAACTACACCATCAGCCCCGACTGATTCCTTTCATGAACGAAAAACTCCGCGCTCATTGCGAGCGCGGAGTTTTTTGTATCAATTGAGATGTGGTTTTAAAATGGAAAAAACGGGAAGATCAAAGCAGTGTGCCGCCGTTGTTGGTCAGTGCCTCCAGCACCTGATAGCGGTCCATCTGGAACTGCTTGGTCATGGCCAGAGCTTCCTCCATATCCAGGTCCACGATGTGGCCGTCCCGGGTGGCAATAATGCGGTTGCCCCGGTTGCTCAGCAGGGTCAGAACAGCCTCGTAGCCCATGCGGCTGGCAGTCTCACGGTCACGGGCGGTGGGGGAGCCGCCGCGCTGAATATGGCCCAGCACGGTGACACGGGGATCGATACCCACCTCGTCGTGGATGCGCTTGCCGATCTCAAAGGCGCTGCCTGCGCCCTCAGCCACTACCACCATGTAGTGGGTGGAACCGGCCAGACGGGCACGGCGGATCTTTTCCACCACGTCCTCCTGGAAGTCGACTTCACGCTCGGGGATCAGCACGGCCGTAGCGCCCACAGCAATGCCCACATACAGGGCCAGATAGCCGGCGTGACGGCCCATGACCTCAACCACGGAGCAGCGCTCGTGGGACTGCATGGTGTCGCGCAGTTTATCGATACACTCAATGGCGGTGTTGCAGGCGGTGTCAAAGCCAATGGTGTAGTGGGAGCAGCCGATGTCGTTGTCAATGGTGGCGGGGATGCCCACCACGCTCAGGGAGGAACCGGCTGCGGCGGCCTGTCTGGAGAGAGCCAGGGCGCCCCGGAAGGTGCCGTCGCCGCCGATGGCGACGATTCCGTCCAGCCCCAGCAGCTTGCAGGTGGCCAGGGCCTGGTCGCGGCCCTCCTCGGTCATAAACTCTTTGCTCCGGGCCGTATAGAGGATGGTGCCGCCCTTGTCAATGATATGGCTGACGCTGGCGGAGTCCATCCGGACGAAATCACTGTTGATCAGGCCGTTCCAGCCCCGGCGGATGCCCACGCACTCGATCCCCTGG
>OKRT01000415.1_pt1 | contig 20503 bp, 19 predicted proteins | sample 1601111 | NCBI WGS metagenome assembly OKRT01 (sample SAMEA3541572, study PRJEB24748) | human gut metagenome | biome: human gut; feature: human-associated habitat; material: faeces | place: China | collected 2012 | reverse complement strand
CAGTTGCAAGAGCTAAGAAGCCCGTACACAATCGTTTTAACATCTTTTTCATAAAATCTAATGCTCCTTTCATTTTGGGTATAAAAATAGACGCTCATTTCTGAACGTCTACATTATTGAAAGGCTTGTCCTCTCACACATATTCTATTTTAATAGGTACAACAGTTGCCTTTCTCCTTGTATTTTCGTTGTTTTCATCACTTGCGTTATCTACAACCCCCATGTCCGGCGTCAAGCATGATTGAGTACGGCAAAGTAATATCCTCCTGAATTTTTTATCTGATCTATATAAAATATGCGCTCAGATAAGTAATGTTACAAAATGGATCAATCCCGGAATGTGCCTTTTGGTACTTTCGGGATTGATCCATTTTGTGCTTTGTTTATAAAAATCCGCCGTCAATGCCTATAATCTGTGCGGTGAGATAGGCGGGACTTTCGGCAAGGGCAAGGACTGTCCTTGCAACTTCTTCACAAGTTCCGAATCTGCCGGCGGGAATTTCTTCGCAAAGCATATTTTTTTCTTCTTCATTTAAGCGGGAGTTCATATCTGTGTCAATGACGCCGCAGGCAACGGCGTTTACCGAAATGCCGCTTGGCGCAAGCTCTTTTGCCAAAGCTTTTGTCAGGCCGTGGAGTCCTGATTTGGAAGCGGAATAAGCGGCTTCACAGGAAGCGCCCGCCGTTCCCCACATGGAAGAAATATTGATGATTTTCCCGCATTTTTCAGATACCATATGAGGGATAGCTTCTCTGCAGCAGTAAAATGCAGAAGAAAGGTTTGTGTCGATCAGATTTTTCCATTCCGAGTCGGAAAGATCGCTTAATAAGCCGAAATGGGAAATTCCGGCATTGTTGACGAGGACATCAACACCTTGGCAGACTTTTTTTATTTTGCAAAATATGCTGCGGACAACGTCGGGATCGCTTACATCGCCGGGGAGAGCTGTGCAGCCGCCGCCGGAAGCAAGAATTTCATGTTCGGTTTCAGCCAGTTGTTCGACTGAGTTTTTACAATTTATAAATACATGATAACCGTTTTTGGCAAAGGCGACGGCGCAGGCGCGCCCTATTCCTCTGGAAGATCCGGTGATAAGGACATATTTTTTCTTCATTGTTTTCGTACCTTTCAAAATAATTGATTGTCAGAGAACAGTATATCAGGAAAAATTAAGAGGCGCAAATGAGGAAAAGCTGAACGTCGTAATTGTCTTGTACTTAGATTACGGTTGTGCTAAAATTTATAAATAAATTTATCGAGAAAAGTGAATTGTGCGAAAATTAAGAAAGCGGAGGATGCGGTATGATAAATGAGGCGATCGAATTTGCGGCAAAGGCACACGAGGGACAGTTGAGAAAAGGTACGAAGAAACCTTATATTGTTCATCCGATAGAGGTGTCAGAGATTGTATCGGCAATGACAGATGATGAAGAAGTGATATGTGCGGCGGTGCTGCATGATACGATTGAAGACTGCAGGGGGATTACAAAAGACGTTTTGAAGCTCCGTTTCGGAGACAGAGTTGCAGAGCTTGTAGCACAGGAAAGTGAGGATAAGACGCTTAGCTGGAAAGAACGCAAGAGCGCGACGATCGCCAGATTAAAAGACGCACAAAGAGAAGTACAGTTGATCGGTCTTGCAGATAAGCTCTCAAATATGCGGGATATCGACAGAGATTATCCGGTTGTAGGAGAGAAGTTATGGGAGCGTTTTCGGATGAAAAGCAAAGCGGCGTTGGAGTGGTATTATAAAGGGGTTCGGGACGCTTTAAAAGAAAACTTTTCCGAAGAGGAAGAGTATAAAGAGTATTGCGGTTTGATCGAGAAAAATTTCGGATCGTCTGAGATAGACATGTCATGGGACAAGCAGGATGTCTGACGCGACAGAGATCTGTTTGCTCAGATATAAATGAATACAAATAACTATAAATAACCGGGCAGAATGCAGATAAATATTTGTGTTCTGTCCGGTTATTATATTTAATTCGGTCAAAATAAGTCAAAAAAGATTATATTTGTGCAAATTCAACGAAAATAAAATGAAAACTATGTGAATTATTATGATTGAATTTGACTGAATATGATTATATAATGACATCAAGAAAACAAAAAGACGCAAAAAGAAAAGGAGGAATGGAGATGATCTATACAGTTACATTTAATCCGTCCTTGGATTATATCGTTTCTGTAAATGATTTTCAGCTTGGACTTACGAACCGGACGGATTCGGAATTGATCCTTCCCGGAGGAAAGGGAATCAATGTATCGACAATTTTAATGAATCTCGGAATTGACAGTACAGCGTTTGGATTTGCGGCAGGATTTACGGGAGAAGAGATTATCAGAGAAGTAGAAGCGATGGGAATCCGTTCTGATTTTATTAAGATCGACAGTGGGATTTCACGGATCAATCTGAAACTGAAAAATATTGACGGTACGGAAATTAACGGTTCAGGGCCGGAAATAAGCGAAGAGAAGATCGAAGAACTATTGAGGAAACTGGATATTTTGGGAGAGGGAGATATTCTTGTTCTTGCGGGAAGCATTCCGGCGTCGATGCCGGCGGACATGTACAGTACGATCATGGAACGGCTTCAGCATAAAAATGTAACGTTTATTGTAGACGCTACAAAAGATTTGCTTATTAATGTATTAAAATACAAGCCGTTTTTGATCAAGCCGAATAATCATGAACTGGGAGAATTGTTCGATGTCAAACTGACGACAAGAGAAGAGGTGATTCCTTACGGGAAAAAACTTCAAAAGCAGGGCGCGAGAAACGTTCTGATCTCTATGGCAGGTGAAGGCGCGGTACTCGTAGCGGAAGACGGCAGTGTGTATGAAGCTCCGGCGCCAAAAGGAACTTTGGTAAATGCAGTAGGTGCAGGCGACTCCATGGTTGCCGGATTTACGGCAGGATGGATCGAGAAGAAAGATTATAGACACGCATTTTATATGGGGGTATCCGCAGGAAGTGCAAGTGCATTTTCTGAATATCTTGCAACAAAAGAAGAAATCATGGATCTGTACGAAAAGGTTTCAAAATGAATAAAAACGAACTATGTACAGTAAAGATGTAAGCAGAAAAGAAAAGTAAACAGAAACAAACAGAAGTAAACAGTAATAAATAGAAACAAACAGAGTTAGAAAGAAACAAACAGAGCCAAACATAAGCAAACAGAATCAAACATAAATAAACAGAAGCAAATAAGCAAAAAAATAAACGGAAGAAAACGAAGATGAACAGGAGGTTTTGGGAATGAGGATCACAGATCTGCTTGATAAAAGGAGTATTTCGTTAAACGAGACTCCGAAAACGAAAAGTGAAGCGCTTGACAGGATTATTGATCTTATGGTTGCAAGCGGAAAGATCAACGACCGTGAAGCATACAGAGAACAAGTATACGCAAGAGAAGAAGAAAGCACCACAGGAATCGGAGAAGGAATTGCCATTCCTCATGGAAAATGTGATGCGGTAACGAAACCGGGTCTTGCGGCAATGGTAGTAAAAGACGGAGTAGAATTCGACGCATTGGACGGACAGCCGGTTACGCTGATGTTTTTGATCGCAGCGCCGAATACGAAAGATAACGTACATTTGGACGTGTTGAGCAAGCTGTCGGTACTGATGATGGATGAAGTATTTGCCGATGCGCTGAGAAATGCAAAAAGCGCCGATGAATTTCTTGATATTATCGATAAGGCAGATGCGGAGCAGGGCGATATTGACGAGCGTCTTGCAGATATGAACGAAGCTTCTGCAAACGGATTTAAAATTCTTGCCGTAACGTCCTGTCCGACAGGAATTGCCCATACTTATATGGCGGCGGAAGGTATTGAGAAAGCGGCGAAGGAAAAAGATTGTTTCGTGAAGATCGAGACGAGAGGCTCGGGCGGAGCGAAAAACGTTCTTACAGAGAAAGAGATCAAAGAAGCGGACTGTATTATTGTAGCGGCAGACGCGCAAGTTCCGATGGATCGTTTTGACGGAAAGAAAGTGATCATCTGTCAGGTATCAGACGGAATCAGTAAAGCGCCTCAGCTTATCGATCAGGCAATGTCCGGCAACGTTCCTGTATATCACAGCGGAAACGAAACGTCCTCTTCGACAGCGGTGTCTTCGTCAGGAAAATCAGGAGGAATCGGACATAAAATTTATACACAGCTTATGAACGGCGTTTCTCATATGCTTCCGTTTGTAGTAGGAGGAGGAATCCTGATCGCGATCGCATTTTTGATCGACGGTTTAAGTATCGACCTTAATTCTCTTCCGGCGGATGAAAGAGCGGCTTTTGGTACGATCACGCCGGCTGCGGCTTTGTTTAAACAGATCGGAGGAGTTGCGTTTGGATTTATGCTTCCGGTGCTTGCGGGCTACATCGCGATGGCGATCGGAGATCGTCCGGCGCTTGCAGTCGGATTTGTAGGCGGAATGATCGCAGCAGGCGGAAAATCAGGATTCTTAGGAGCGCTTGTAGCAGGATTTGCGGCAGGATACATTATCGTAGGTCTGAAAAAAGTGTGCGGCAAGCTGCCCGAAGCAGTCGAGAAAATCGCGCCTGTATTATTGTATCCGGTATTTGGTATTTTGATCATGGGATTACTGATGACGTTTGCGGTCGAACCGGTTATGGGAGGCATCAACACCGCTTTGAATGCGGGACTTTCCAGCATGAGCGGAACGAGCAAGATCCTTCTCGGAATGATCGTCGGAGGAATGATGTCGATCGATATGGGAGGTCCGTTTAATAAGGCGGCATATGTGTTCGGCACTGCGTCTATCGCGGCGGGAAATTATGACATTATGGCGGCGGTTATGGTCGGAGGAATGACGGCGCCGTGCGCGATCGCGCTTGCGACAATGCTCTTTAAAAACAAATTTACAAAAGAACAAAGAGACGCAGGTCCGACAAACTTTATTATGGGTCTTGCTTTCATTACAGAAGGAGCGATCCCGTTCGCTGCATCTGATCCCCTTCATGTGCTCCCGGCCTGTATCGCAGGATCGGCGGTTGCAGGAGCGCTTTCCATGGCGTTTAACTGTACGCTGATGGCGCCGCACGGCGGAATCTTCGTATTCCCGGTTGTAGGAAATCCGCTTCAATATCTGATCGCGCTTGTTGCGGGAACAGTTGTGTCGGCATTGCTGCTCGGAGTATTGAAAAAGAAAGCTTAAAAAGTATAAAAATATAAAGAATAAAAAACTGTTTGTCCTCAGCGGGAAACAGAAAAATAAGAAAAAGCAAAAAAAAGTGAAGCATATAAAGTGAAAAAATGATAGAATAGTGTCAAATAGTAAATACGAGGGTCATCAAAAAATATAGATTGAAAGATGACCCTCGTATTGGAAAAAGAGAAAGAACATATAGTATAGTTTATTATATGCACAGAGGGCATTATGTTAACAGAGCAAAGGTTTGAACGGATATTAGAACGGCTGAAAGTAAAGAAAAGTATTACAGTAGCTGAAATTACAGAAGATCTCGGAATTTCGGAATCCACGGCAAGGAGGGATATTACTGCGCTTGATAAGGCGGGGAAGCTGACGAAAGTGTTTGGCGGAGCGGTTGCTGCCGAGCATACTTATGAGATGAAAGAACCGACAGTGGCACAAAAAGTGAACGTCAGGAAAGAGGAAAAGATCAAAATCGCACAATATGCGGCAGATATGATCGGAGACAATGATTTTGTTTATCTTGATGCGGGAACGTCAGTCGGCTATATGGTAGAATTTTTGGCAGAGAAACGGGCGGCGTTTGTAACGAACGCAGTCGCACACGCGCAGCGTCTGGCGGCTCAGGGAAATCGTGTTTTACTTATAGGGGGTGAATTGAAAAGTTCGACTGAGGCTGTTGTCGGAGCGCAGGCAATAGAACTTTTAAGAAAATATCATTTCACAAAAGGATTTTTCGGAACAAACGGTATTACGAAAGAGGAAGGGTTTACGACTCCGGACGTAGGAGAAGCGCAGGTGAAACAAACGGCGGTACAACAGTGTCAAAAGTCGTATATTCTTGCCGACAGTACAAAGTTCGGCAATATAAGCGCCGTGACGTTTGCTCCCTTTTCCGGCAGTGTGATACTGACGGAAGAAACAGTAGACGGATATAAAGAAAATGAACGGCTGATCGTGTGCAGATAAGACGATTCTAAGAGCCGGTCATACAGAAAAAATCAACAGACGTCAAATCAGAGATGAGATGTCTGTTGATTTTTTAATTTTTTACGGAAGCAGGTATCCGTACATTACAATGAAGTGGCAGATGCTTCCGCCCATAACGAAGAGGTGGAAGATCTCGTGGCTTCCGAAGTTTTTATGTTTGTTATTGAAAATCGGTACTTTCAATGCATAAATAATACCGCCGACTGTGTAGATAATACCTCCTGCAAGCAGCCATCCGAAAGCGGCCAAAGGCATATTGCGGAAAATCTGTGCAAATGCAAGGACACACGTCCATCCCATTCCGATATAAAGAACGGAAGAAACCCATTTCGGACAAAATACCCAAAAAGCTTTGATCAGTATACCTGTCAATGCGAGAGTCCATACAACAGCAAGTAAAATGATCCGCATACGGCCTTCTAAGACAAGTAAGCAGACAGGCGTGTAACTTCCTGCTATCAGGACGGAGATCATCATATGGTCGATCTTTTTTAAGACAGTGTTTCCCTTTTCGGAAATGTCAAATGTGTGGTAAGTTGTGCTTGCCGCATATAATAAGATCAGACTTGCGGCATAAACGGACATGGAGATCAGGTAAACCGGATCAGGCTGCGCCGCGGCTTTTATAAGCAGAGGGAAAGCGGCGATAAGCGCCATGATCATTCCGATAAAATGAGTGATGGCGCTGCCGGGCTCCTTTATATAAAATTTCCCCCGAAGTTCATTCAAAGAGGCGGATTTCCCGGAATTATAACCGGTTTTTTTATAACCGGCGGCAGAATAGCTGTTCCCTGCGTAATTTTGTATATGAAGCGTAGGATGTTTTTTTATAAAGGTTGATTTTTTAGCAATGGCATGAGTATTTCCCATAATAATATGCACCTCCGAATTAGTTAAATGCAACATGTAGTTTTTGAAACTACATTAAGTATATGCATATATTACACCATCAATTCATGGAAATCAACCACAAATTTAAAAAGTTGCTTTAGGAAGATAAAACTATTTTTAACAACTTAGTATGAAAAGATCAAAGTTAAAATGACATCCGTAATAAATAAAGAATTTAAGATTACGCAGAAAACGGTTTGTGTCTTTTTTGATAATTTTGAAAAATAATTTGTCCAGTTCGGGGCGAGGTAGTAAATAAACGCACATCCGAGTAACGCAAATGCGGCAGATCCTCCGAGATAAATTCTGCCGTTAATGTTCAGAAAGAATTCGCTGAAATCCCAAAGTTTGTATCCTGAAAAAAGTTCAACCGTAAAACTGAAAATATATTGCAGGAATGAAAACACAATGAAATTCAGGAAAAATACAAAAATCGGTTTTTTGAGCAGGCGTTTTGATGCTTTCAGAATAATGATTCCGTAAATGCCGTAAAGGGGCAGCCACGGGCCGAACAGCAGATGGATGTCGGCCACAGTTCCGTCGCGCATAAGGTGTATGAGCATTTCCATGATCCATCCGAAACAGGATGCGGCATGAAAGAGGAAGATGCAGGACAAAATATCGTAATTCCGAAATACACGGGCGGAAGGTTTTACTGTCTTTGGCTGAACGGAGAAGAGAAAGACAGGGTATTGTTCCGGTTCAAAATAGGAAGTCTTCGTATACGGTCCCTGGGAATCGTCATAAAGAGCTTTGCTGATAAGAAGTTCGTCTTCGGAAGGAACATGTTCCAAATAAGAATCGCTTAGCATTTCATAGCGCGGCGACCGCGAGAGGACATAGTCTCTGCGAAGCGACGCATAAAGTTCAGCCTTACATCCCGTAATATATGGATTGACAAATATGAAGTCAAGAATACCGAGTGTTAAGATTGATAAGATCTTCCATCCTAAGAAAGAGCAGTCCAGCAGAAACACACGCCATTTGTTTTTATTCATGAGCTGTTTGGATAAAAAGAAGGCGTCTTTTCGGCTTATTTTTGGATTTTCGGCGAGTATGTACGGGATCATGGCATATTCGTAATGTTTTATGATTCCTCCTGCGATCGTGAAATTCCAAAGAAACTGAAATACAGATCTGCAGAACATGACCCACACAGGGGCGGCTATACACCGAAGTTTATATAAGAAGAAAATCTTTGAGATAGAAGTTCTTTTGTATTTGCGTACTTCAAGAAAAAACCGCATTTCTCCGATGATAAGCACATAGTTCACAAACAGTTGATAGAGAAATGTTATACACAGTCCTATTATAAGAAATACAAAAGATGTGCCTAACGGTTCTGTAAAAAATGCATTGACTGTTCTAAGGACATTAAAAAATATGGATATGCCGGCGGAACATAGATCGATCACAAAAGAAAATACATGAAATGCAGTATTTTGTAAAAGTTTTGGAAAAGCGTTCCCGCCTAAGATCAGACCGAGTGTTTCGGCAAACGCTTCGGAATTCGTAATGCTAAGAGAAAATGCGGCGTCTGTATAGGCAGGACCGGAAAGTTTCTGCAGATTTAAAAATGTTGTGGAAACAGGGTATGCTGTCGTAAGCAAAGAGATAATGAAACAGACGGAAACCATCCTTGTATACGCCGGTTTCATGCATGATTTAGAAGATTTTTTTAATGTTTTTTGTTTCCACATAATGATAGTCCCCCTCTAAAGTTATAACAATATCGGCAGTCTGCCTGATTGGTTTGAAAAAAGTGTTTTAAGGATGGAGCGCTTCATGTTCGCGACGAATCTCGTTGAAGCAGTCAAGAGCATTCCATTTGCTGTTAGTTGCAGTCAGGACGGCTTTATACGGGAACGGGCCGGCTCCGCTTTTGCGAAGGGCTGCCAGAACCTGATCGAGACGGCTGCTGCTTAAAGAAGAGAAGAGAAACATTGTATCCGGAAGTTCCTCTCCGGCGTAATTTTCTTCGACAGGAGAGATATCTTTCATGTCGGCAAGATATCCGAGCGGCTGATTGTACTGTTCCGGTTTGATAAGCTGTATGCGGATATGCAGAGGCAGCAGGGCGGAACGGATTTTCAGCAGTTGTTCTTTTGCCGGTGGATTAAATAATAAGATCATTTCTTTCATGTGTGAAATCCTTTCATTTTATATAAATATATTTTTATTTGTTTTACTGATGTTATTGTATCGCATAAACTGGAAAAAAGAAAGAGAAATGGATTGCGGCTTTGTGCATGGCGGAACTGTTCGTTCATATAATAAATTAAGAAGAGCGTAAAATGGCGGTGAGGCGGTATGCGGATTTGTGAACTGAAGGAAAAAGAAGTGATCAATGTATGCAGCGGAAAGCGTCTCGGCTGTATCGCAGATGTGGAGATCAACATATGTACAGGAGAAATCGAGGCGATCGTAATACCCGGACCGGGGAAAATATGCGGATTTTTCGGGACAGATTGTGAATATGTGATTCCCTTTTCCTGCATAAAAAAGATCGGTCCGGATATCGTGCTTGTGGAGATTAAAGAAGAAAAATTTTTGCAAAAATTTTAAAGCGTGTGGTATAATAATTGCGCATATAGAAAATGGAAAGAGAAAGGCGGAAATGCTCATGAGATGTCCATATTGTGGAAATCCGGATACGAGAGTGATTGATTCTCGTCCTGCAGAAGATAAAAACTCGATCAGAAGAAGACGTTCGTGTGATGAATGCGGCAGAAGATTTACGACATACGAAAAAGTAGAGACGATTCCGCTCATTGTTATAAAAAAAGATAATAACAGAGAGCAGTATGAACGGTCTAAGATTGAACAAGGTGTATTGAGCGCATGTTATAAACGCCCTGTTCCCGCAGAAGCAATCCAGAAAACGATCGATGCGGTCGAACTTGAGATTTTTAATCGTGAGGAGAAAGAAATCCCGAGCAGTGAGATCGGGGAAATCGTTATGGAAAAACTAAAAGAGCTTGATCCGGTAGCATATGTACGCTTTGCCTCTGTGTACAGAGAGTTTAAAGATGCGGGCACATTTATGGACGAGCTTAAGAAGTTTTTGCAGTAGATAAAATTATGAGAACATATAAATTGACGATTGCCTATGACGGGACAAACTATCAAGGCTGGCAGAGGCAGTCAGATACAGATCGGACGATACAGGGGATTTTGGAAGAGACGCTGGAAAACTGCACAGGATATCAGGTGCAGATCGACGGCTCCGGGAGAACCGATGCCGGAGTTCATGCAAGCGGCCAGACTGCGAGCGTTGTTTTGCCGGGAAAAGTGGATACGGCTTTGTTTACGGAAAAAATGAACGGGTGTCTTCCGCCTGATATACGCATCCTTGATGTGGAGCTTGTGAAGAACGGATTTCATGCCCGGAAAAGTGCGGTAGGGAAAGTTTATGAATATCGGATCGATACGGGGATCAAACAAGATGTATTTACACGGAAGTACAGCGGTCATTTTCCGGGAGAACCGGATCTTGCAAGGATGAGGGAGGCGGCCGGATATTTGACAGGCACACATTTTTTTGCGGGGTATACGGATAAAAAAGATAACAGATCTGTCAGACGTACGATTTACTCGATCATGATCAGAGATGAAAGAAAAGACTTTTTGCCGTGCGGAAAATCCGATCAGATCGGGAATGGAAACTGTATTGTCATTCGATATGACGGAACGGGATTTTTGTATCATATGGTGAGAATATTGACAGGAACTTTACTTGAAGTCGGGATGCGGGAACGTACCGCCGAAAGTGTGAAAGAGGCGCTTTTGACAGGAGACAGATCAAAAGCGGGGTTTCTGGCTCCGGCAGGCGGACTTTTTTTGAGAGAAGTACGGTATGAATGAGAAGAGAGGGACAGGTAGTGAAAGCATCTGTCCTTTTATGCTTTACCCGGAAACAGGTTCTATCAGAGTGATATTAATATTATGTGAGAGAGGTGGATGATAATGAAATTTGTTTCGTGGAATGTAAATGGAATAAGAGCGTGTGTGCAAAAAGGTTTTTTGGATTTTTTCACTGAGGCAGATGCGGATATTTTCTGCATACAGGAATCAAAGATGCAAGAAGGGCAGTTGGAACTCGATTTGCCGGGATATCATCAGTATTGGAATTATGCGGTGAAAAAAGGATATTCGGGAACGGCGGTGTTTACGAAAAAGGAACCGTTGTCTGTAACTTACGGTATCGGAATCGAAGAACATGATCAGGAAGGCAGAGTGATCACATGCGAATTTGAAGATTTCTACTTTGTTACGGTATATACGCCCAATTCGCAAAATGAATTGGCGAGACTTGATTACCGCATGAGATGGGAAGATGATTTTCGTATGTACCTGAAAAAACTGGAAGAAAAAAAGCCGGTCATCGTAACCGGAGATATGAATGTGGCGCACAAGGAAATTGATCTGAAGAATCCAAAGACAAATCGAAAAAATGCCGGATTTACAGATGAGGAGAGAGGAAAGTTTACCGAACTTCTTGACGCGGGATTTATTGATACGTTTCGGTATTTTTATCCCGATCGGGAAGGAATTTATTCCTGGTGGTCGTATCGCTTCAGCGCAAGAGCAAAAAATGCCGGATGGCGGATCGATTATTTCTGTGTTTCGGAAAGTTTGAAAGAGCGTCTGAAAGATGCGAAGATTTTGACAGATGTGATGGGATCGGATCATTGTCCTATTGAGCTGGATATGGATTGAATATAATATGGGAGGTTGTTTGAAATGACAAAGATTGATATTATTTCGGGCTTTTTAGGAGCTGGAAAAACAACGCTTATTAAAAAACTGCTTTCGGAGGCGTTTGCGGGAGAACAGGTTGTTCTTATCGAAAATGAGTTTGGAGAGATCGGGATTGACGGCGGATTTTTAAAAGAATCAGGAATCGAGATCAGGGAAATGAATTCGGGTTGTATCTGTTGTTCTCTTGTCGGAGATTTCGGCAAATCTTTGAGAGAAGTTGTGGATACTTATCATCCGGATCGTATTTTGATAGAACCGTCGGGGGTCGGAAAATTATCAGACGTCATAAAGGCGGTTCAAGACGTACAAAGTGAGATCGACGCTAAGTTAAATAGTTTTACGACTGTTGTGGATGTGACGAAATGCAGAATTTACAGAAAAAATTTCGGTGAATTTTTCAGTAATCAGATAGAATATGCGGGCGCGGTTATTTTGAGCAGGACAGATAAGGCAAAACCGGAAAAGATCGAAGAAAGTATTGCTATTTTAAGAGAATTGAATCCGAAGGCGCCGTTTATTACTACACCTTTGGAACAACTTGCGGGAAGTAAAATTTTGGAAACGATGGAATCCGTCAGATCAATGGAGGAGGAACTCCTTGCGGAGGTTGTCTGCCCGGAGTGCGGTCATCACCACGGAGCGCATCATCATGACCATGGAGAGGATGAGCATCATCACGAACATCACCATCATGACCACGGAGAGTGCGAGCATCATCACGAACATCACCATCATGATCACGGAGAGTGCGAGCATCATCACGAGCATCACCATCATGACCACGGAGAGTGCGAGCATCACCACGACCACCATCATCATGACAATGGAGAGGACGGACCTCACCACGACCACCATCATCATGACTGTGGATGTGGTCATGATCATGCCGGTCACCACCATGCAGACGAAGTGTTTACGAGCTGGGGGCGTGAGACGATCCATGTGTATTCGGAAGAACAGGTCGGGGAGATTTTAAAGAGTCTTGAAAATGAAGAAGAGTATGGCGATATCCTTCGAGCAAAAGGAATGGTCAAAGGAGAAGACGGAACATGGATCTACTTTGACATGGTTCCGGGAGAATATGAAGTGCGTACCGGAGCGCCGGAATACACGGGACGTATTTGTGTGATCGGAGCAAAGATAAATGAAGAAAAACTGGAAAAACTGTTCGGCCTTTAATCGGCGAACATACAAAGGAAACGAATGAAAGAGCGAGAACCGGAAAATATGGAATGAAAAAATAAGGAGGGAAAAATAAAACATGAATGAACCGGATGTAATGGTTTATTTGATGACGGGATTTTTAGACAGTGGAAAGACCGGATTTTTAAAATTTACATTGAAGCAGGATTATTTTCAGATCGATGGAAAAACATTGCTCATTCTTTGCGAAGATGGAGAAGATGAGTATGATGCGATGGAAATGTTAAGATACGGCGTTGTAATAGAGCGGCTGGAAGACAGAGAAGAACTGACAGAGGAGTATTTGGCGGAATTAGATCGAAAGCACGAGCCTGATCGAGTTGTCATTGAATATAACGGAATGTGGAAGGTCAGTGATTTTGAAAATATGAAGCTTCCTAAGGGCTGGGGGATCGAGCAGAAGATCACAACAGTGGACGCAAGCACATTTCAGACATATCTGACTAATTTAAAACCGCTCTTTGTAGAAATGGTAAGAGGCGCCGAGATGGTTCTTTTTAACCGCTGTGAAGATATTAAGCCTCTGGCGGGATACAGGAGAAGCGTCAAAGTAGTCAGCCCTCAGGCGGAAGTTATATTTGAAGATGAACAAGGAGAAGTGGAAAATATTTTTGAAGATGACGTGCCGTATGATCTGGATGCGCCTGTAATCGAGATTCCGAGAGAAGATTATGGTATCTGGTATGTGGATATGATGGAAAATCCCGCCCGATATCGTGGAAAAGTTATTGAAATCACAGCGAAGGTGTTGAAACCTTCCGGATTTCCGTCAAAAGTGTTTCTTCCGGGGCGGATGGCGATGACATGTTGTGCGGATGATACGACATTTCTGGGATATGTATGCAGAAGTGCGTACGCTCCGAAATTAAAAGCAGGACAATGGGTAAAAGTACGGGCGAAAGTACGGTTTGCGAATGTATCGGTTTATCGCGGAGAAGGGCCTGTTCTCGAAGCGGAACATATCGAGGCGGCAGAACCGATAGAAGAACTTGTCTATTTTAATTAGAGATGAAATGAGTATTGAAAAGACGAAAAGAAGACCGGCAGAAGAGTCGGACTGGATTTGAAGAAAAAAAGAGGAACGCGAGAGAAAAGGAGAAAACCTATGAAATTTACAAAAATGCAGGGCATAGGAAATGATTATGTTTATGTGAACTGTTTGCAGGAAACGATAGAAAATCCATCGGAACTGGCAAAGAAGATCAGTGATCGGCATTACGGAGTCGGTTCGGACGGGCTTATTATGATCAATCCATCTGATAAAGCCGATTTTGAAATGGAGATGTATAATGCGGACGGTTCTCGTGGAGAAATGTGCGGAAACGGGATTCGCTGCGTGGCGAAATATGTATATGATTACGGCTTAACAGATAAAACAAGTATTTCTGTAGAGACATTGGCAGGTATCAAATATCTTGATCTGACTGTAGAAGACGGGAAAGTTGTCCTTGTCAAAGTTGATATGGGAAAACCGATGCTGCGTCCGGAAGAAGTGCCTGTTGTTTCGGAAAAGGAAGAAGTGATAGATGAACCGATTACCGTGGATGGACAGGAATATAGGATGACATGTGTTTCTATGGGAAATCCTCATGCAGTCGTATTTATAGATCAAGATGTAAAAGAATTTCCGCTTGAAACAGTCGGAGTAAAATTTGAAAATCATGAAAGGTTTCCAAAGAGGGTGAATACGGAGTTTGTAAATGTTCTTGACCGTCATACGGCGCAGATGCGCGTGTGGGAGCGGGGATCGGGAGAGACGCTGGCGTGCGGAACCGGAGCATGCGCAGTCGCCGTTGCCTGTGCGTTGAACGGATTGACGGAAGATGAGGTGACAGTAAAACTGCTTGGCGGAGATTTGCAGATCAAGTGGGACAGAGAAAAGAATACGGTATATATGACAGGCCCTGCGGAAGTTGTATTTGACGGGGAGTGGAAGTAGCTTCTTTGTTGACAGATTTTAAGGCTGCCGCTTTGACTGATATGATGCCCCCCATATAGGACAATGATGTATAAAAGTCCGATATGGGGGTATTTTTATGTCCGGAAAAACTGAGATAATTTTTACTTTCCCTTTTTTTTGATTATTTTTTTGATAAGCAGTATGAGCAAAAAATAAATTACGCATACTACAATTCCCGAAGCGCAGCTCCATGAAGTGAGTACATACCAAAGGCCTTTTACTCTCTCGATTTGATAAGCGGCTATTTCTCCTCGTTCAAGAACAGTAAACCCTAATATAGCGATCGGAATGCATGCACCTAAAATGAATGCTATAACCGCTCCCAAGACTGTCAGTATTTTTTGATAAAATCTTACCTTTTTTAATGGATTGATCTTTAGGTCAACGTTGGTGTTTTGAATGTCTAGCTGTGTTTTCATTGCGGCCATCTTTTTTTGGCACTCTCTGCACTCGGTTAAATGTTTATCAATATCTTTTTTCGTTTGTTCCGATAATATATCATCTTGATATAGTGGTAACAGGTCGGAAACGATGTAGCATGGAAGTCTTTTATTCATCTTTTAAAATCTCCTTTACAATTTTTTGTTTTCCTCTAAAAAAAGTTACTCTTGTCCAATTTTCTGTTTTGCCGATTATTTCTCCGATTTCGGCAAAAGACAAGTTGCTGACCAATCTTAGATACATGACCTCTCGTATCGGTTCATTCATGTTGTGTATCAACTGTAAGATTTCTTTTTGTTCCCATTGAACGTTTACTTCTTTTTCATCCGCTATTTCCTGAATATGATCATTTGTAGATAAGATTTCTTGACGTTTTCTTAAATCTTTCAACCAAACATTTTTCGCGATTCCGCATAACCAGGTTAATATGGAACTATTCCCCTTAAACCGATCGATGCATTGGACAGCTTGAAAGAAAGTTTCTTGAGTAAGTTCTTCTGCAATATCTTCATTATTCGTCTTGCTCAATAAAAACAAAAAGACTTTTCTTGAATACATCTCGTATATTTCTTCGATCACTTGTGCTTTCAACCTCCTTCTGCCAGTTAGTGCCGAATTCTTTCATTTTGTTACAATTATCTTAGTAAAAAAGTAAATAAAAAAGATTATCCAAACATGCAGCTTCCAATTTAAGAATCTGACATGCATCGGATAACCTTAACGAAATTCAATCAGCTTTTACATTATGAAAAATAAAAAATCCTCCATAAAATGGAGGATGAATCGGAGTGACAGGATTCGAACCTGCGGCCTCTACGTCCCGAACGTAGCGCTCTACCAAGCTGAGCCACACTCCGATAAAATAAGGAATTTGTTTATTACAAATTCCAAGCTACGGAAAAGGGACTTGAACCCCTACTAACAGAGTCAGAGTCTGCTGTGCTGCCAATTACACCATTCCGCATTGTACCGTTTTGTGTTGTTTTTTGTTGTTTCCCGTAAGCAACATGGTTATTATATCAGACTCTAAAAAAAAATCAAGTGTTTTTTTAAAAAAAATGAAAAAATGAAAAAATTGTAACAATTCAGCACGCGCCATTCGCAAAACCGCACCACGTGCTTATTGTGGCTGACGCCACTGTTTTACTCATAAATGGGCGCTTAGCGCATACAGATGTCCGTTAGCAAAAACATGCAGACATGTTTTGTGCTTCCCGTACACTGTATGGCTGAACTGTTACAAAAAATTGAAAATTAAGAAAACGGTACATGGAAAAGCTTCCGATGCACCGTTTTTTAAGTTAGTTAAATCCGATCAGGCGTCTTGCAACGCTGTATGCAAGAGAAGATACTTTACGTCCGGATCTTCCCGGGAGATTCATCGTCTGTCCGAGTATACCGTAGCGGATCTTCATATAAGTTTTGTAATCTTTTCGTTTTAAGTAGCTCCACAGTTCTTTCTTTTTAGTTAAGTTCTCCGGTTTTTTAGAGCGGATACATAAAATGGATGAAACAGTCATCATGATCGCAAGATAATTAACCATATATTTTCGCAGTTTTTTACTTGAGATCATCCGCAGTTCATACATGGAGATCATTGTCTTGGTTACAAATAATTGCTGATCTATCCTTCCGATCATGATTTTTTCGTTGACGGACTGATCTTCCCGCCCGATAAAATAGCGGTAGAAATCGACATTCAGGTAATAAAGGGTGCGTACATGCGGAAGCGGATAATACACGTAAATATTATCAACATAAAAAGTGTGCTTCGGTAATTTTAACTGGCACAGTTTCAGCATCTCTGTCCGATAAAGAACGGAGTGCATCAAAATATATTGGTCGAGCCGGAAATGTCCGATCTCATCCCAGTGAAAAATCGTATTTTCGGGAAGCACATTGTCATAGCGGATCACTTTTTTATGTTCCATGCCGACTTTTTCGTAAACATAGTTTGAGATTACCATATCGACAAGTGTGTCTTCTTTCACAAATGTTTTTACTGTTTCAAGAATTTTAAACAGAGAGCTTTCGTCAACCCAGTCGTCGCTGTCTACTACTTTAAAATATTTTCCTGTGGCATGAGAAAGTCCGCAGTTGACTGCATCGCCGTGTCCTCCGTTTTCTTTTTGGATCGCCTTGACGATCGTCGGATATTGAGCTTCGTACCGTTCGGCGATTTCCTGCGTTCCGTCTTTTGAACCATCGTTGACGATAAGAATTTCGACATCTTCTCCTCCGATAAGGATTGAGTTGATCGCTTTTTCCATATAGGCTTCTGAGTTATAACAAGGAATTGCAAATGAAATGTATTTCATATCATACCTCCTGATTTTATCTGTCATGTTGTCTAAGGTGTAGTATACATTAGTTATTCTATATTGTAAAATTCAATTTTTTCATATATAGTAAAAGTGTTTTTATAATAGCGAAAAGCTAAAGGCCGGGATTATCCGAAATCTTGGCAGATGCTTACAATCCCGGAATGTGATTTTTGAACTTTCGGTGATTAAAATAAGGAGGAAGAGATGAAAAAAAATGTGATCGTAGGACAGTCGGGCGGACCGACGGCAGTTATCAACGCAAGCTTATACGGAGTTGTCAATGAAGCGTTGAACAGAAAAGATTCTTTTGGTGCAGTGTTCGGCATGATTAACGGAATCGAAGGGTTTGCCGAAGGCCGGGTCATGGATATGGAAGAATTGAAGCGCTCGGGAGAACTGGAATTAGTAAAGACAACGCCCGGTTCATATCTTGGCTCTTGCAGATATAAATTACCGAAAGATCTAAACGACGAAGTATATCCGAAATTATTTGAAAGATTTAAGGAATATGACATCGGTTATTTCTTTTATATCGGAGGAAATGATTCGATGGATACAGTGAGCAAACTGTCGCGTTATGCGGAGATGGTCGGAAGCGATATTTGCTTTCTGGGTATACCGAAAACGATCGATAACGACCTTGTCAATATAGATCATACGCCGGGGTTTGGAAGCGCGGCAAAATATGTGGCTTCAACCGTGCGGGAGATTGCAGTTGACGCATCGGTATATGATAATAAAAAATCAGTGACAATCGTCGAGATCATGGGGCGTCATGCGGGATGGCTTACAGCGGCAAGCGCATTGGCACGAAAATTTGAAGGAGATAATCCGGTTCTGATCTATTTGCCGGAAGTGGCGTTTGATACAGAACGGTTTATACAGGATGTGAGCGCGTCTCTTGAAAAAGTGTCAAATGTGATCGTTTGTATCTCGGAAGGAATTAACGATGGCAAAGGAACGTTTATTTGTGAACTTGCAAGCGAGGTAGGAGTGGATACTTTCGGGCATAAAATGCTGACCGGATCAGGAAAATATTTGGAAAACCTGATAAAAGACCGTCTCGGCGTAAAGGTTCGTTCTGTTGAATTGAACGTAAGTCAGAGATGTTCTTCGGCAATGCTTTCTGCGACGGATTTGCAGGAGGCGGTTGATTCGGGAGCGTATGGCGTAAAATGTGCTTTGCATGGCGAAAGCGGAAAGATGATCGCCTTTGTGAGAGCGGACGGTGAAGAATATAAACTTAGTTACGAGGCAAAAGATGTGAATGAAATCTGCAATCGTGAAAAAGGTGTGCCTGCCGGGTGGATCACTAAAGACGGATCAGACGTAAGTGATGAATTTATCCGTTATGCGAAACCGCTTATTCAAGGAGAAGTACAAGTTCCGCAGCAGGACGGACTTCCGCTGTTTGCATACAGGAAGTAAACGGACAGAGGAACTAAAGAAAAGGAACTAAAGAAAAGAAAATCAAGAAAAGAAAATAAATAGACGACGTAATAAAGAAAAAAGAAGATCATGGTCTTTGCCGGAGATAAAAAGGTTGGTAAAGATCATGATTTTTTATGTTGAAAGTTTCCTGAAGTACATATAATGCAAAAAATGAATGTGCTGCAGTCATAGGAGAATGAATGAGTCAAAAACTGGAAAATCTTTTAAATCTGGCTCTGGATGCCGATCAGGGAGAAAGAGAACGCTCCGAAGAGCTGGATGTTGGATATGATAAAGAAGAAAATGTGTGGGAACTGATCGTAAAATATTCGGGAACACTTGAAGCGGTCAGGCAAACGGCGCGATCGGTTACGGAACTGTTGAACGGCTATGCGGTTATTGTCATCGAGGAAGAACGGATCGGACAACTGGCTCAGCTCCCGGAAGTGGAATTTATAGAAAAACCGAAAAAGCTGTATTTTCAAACTGATGTAGGCAGGCAGGTGTCGTGCATAGATATTGTACAGGATATGCCGTTATCTTTGAGAGGAAAAGGGACTCTTATCGGAATTGTTGACAGTGGGATCGATTATGAAAATGCAGAGTTCAGAAATGAGGATGGAACAACGCGGATTGTGTCTCTTTGGGATCAGTCTGTTAATGGGAGGCCTCCGGCAGGATATTTGGCAGGAACAGAGTATACACGGGAGCAGATCGATGCGGCGTTAGCAACAGAGGACAAAGAGGTAAGGCGGCAGATGGTGAAAACATCCGATGTCAGTGGTCATGGAACAGCGGTGGCGGGAATCGCGGCAGGGAATGGCCGGGGAAGTGAGGGAAGAAGGTTTCGGGGAGCTGCGCCTGAGGCGGAACTGATCATCGTAAAGCGCGGTGGTGTTGTCGTAGGCGATATAGTCCATGTGCAGGCCGCAGCAGCCGATGCCCAGGACGCAGGCGGCGCGGTCCACCAGATCCATCTCCTCCAGCACCTCACCGATGAGCTTGATGACGGTGGAGTGCATACAGCCGGGGCAGAAGCCGGAGACCTTGTCCTCCTGGATGGTTTTTGTTCTTCCGTAGATCTTTTCCATCTTACTTGCCCTCCATGATCTTCTTGACCGCGGCAAGGACCTTGTCGCGGCTCATGATGTTGCCGCCGGAGCACAGGCACGTCTCGATGAGGCAGCGGTCCTTCACAGCCACCGCCACGTCGTCCACGAACTGGGCGGGGATGGACATCTCCACGTCCAGCACCGCCTTCACCTTGCTGTAGTCAATGTGGTCGTAGTTCAATGAAATGGTGGTTATGGGCGTGCTGGCAGTCCGCCT
>OKRT01000409.1_pt1 | contig 20589 bp, 14 predicted proteins | sample 1601111 | NCBI WGS metagenome assembly OKRT01 (sample SAMEA3541572, study PRJEB24748) | human gut metagenome | biome: human gut; feature: human-associated habitat; material: faeces | place: China | collected 2012 | reverse complement strand
CCTGTTTGGCCGGGATAAAACCCAAAAGGCCGCAGGCGATAGCGCCACTCATAGCAGTGATGGCCAAAGGAATAAGTTCAGTAATAAATAATAAAGCCACTATTGCCAGAACGATTAGACATTTTACTGCCGGTGTCATAAGACTCACCTCAATTCTCAAAATAGACTACATAAAATTTCTCCTTCGCTTTTGAAAGCTATTGCTTTCTTAACCTTTATTGTAAAGATTTTTTTCAACTTATGCCGAAGTTAATTGTTAACAAATCTGTTACAATATTGCTGATAATATTTGAATTAAATTAAACAAATGTTCAACTTTTTGTTGCTGAGGCAACATATGTTCGTAGATTAGCTACTGAAGCCATTCTCCAGCCTCATATATTCCACTTTATTTTAAAGTATATAAAAACATTTTTACGTTGTATTTTAATCACCCTGCTATTTTTATTTAAAAATTCGCTTGCATTTATTAATAAAATAAAAACGCCAATATCCGTAAAAGGATATTGGCATTTTTTTATAATTATTTTTTTAAAGCATGCAAATATTCAGCACATTCAACAGCCGCATTACGACCTTCTGCAAAAGCCCATTCCACAACACCTTGCCCACGCCGAGCATCGCCTGCTGCAAATACACCGGCACGTGAAGTATCAAAATAGCCGCTTCCTTTAGCGATCGTGCCAACAGGAGTTTTATTAAAAGCAAAAGTACTGAACACAGCAGGCTCCGGTCCTGTAAAACCAGTAGCAAGCAGCAAAAGCTGCGCCGGGATTTCTGACTCCGAGCCTTCGATCAACTGTGGTTTAGGCAAGCTGCCCGAAGCGGAGCTTATCCATTCTACCTTAGCGATGCGAACCCCTTTTACAAAGCCATTATCATCATATAAAACATCCTGAAGCATAGTGCCGTATGATAATGTAGGATCACTGCTGACCAACTCACAGAAACCGTCCTGCGTTTTTCCGGTCATCTCACATTCCCTCAGCTCCAGCTGAAGGATACTACGGGCCCCTTGGGCAAAAGCCACTGCAGCGCAGTCGATACCAGTATCTCCTCCGCCTATAATCACTACATCCTTACCTGCCGTATCAGCGGGAACAGATGTGTTTTGCTCCAACATTTCCTTCGTTACATAAGTCAGAAAATCTTTAGCATAGTAAACACCTTTAGCATCATCGCGGATCATTTTCAAACGTCGCGGCGAAGTACTGCCAACACAAACAATAATCGCAGCAAATTCCTTTTGCAGATCGGCAAAAGTTACCTGCTTGCCTATTTCTGTCTGCAGACGAAATTCCACTCCTGCATCCTGCAGCGCTTCTATCTTCTGCATGACGATATTTTTAGGAAGCTTAATATTAGGTACGCCATACATCAGAAGCCCGCCCGGACGATCGTCACGCTCAAAAACCGTCACTTTAAAACCTAACCGAGTCAATTCGTCAGCACTGCCTAAACCAGCAGGACCTGAACCAACGACGGCAATTTTCACCTCGCCATCTGCACGCGCCACAGAACTGGGAATAGGATTAATCATAAACGCTTTCTTTACAAGAAAATCTTCAAGCTCTCTATCTTCACCCCATAGCTTTAAACGAGGCGGTAAATCTGGCAGTGTCAAAAAAGTCTCTCTGTCAAATACTGCTTGCTTCCTCAGCATCAGCTTCACCTTCTTTTACAACCGTCGCAGAAGTTTCAATAACATCAGCTTCACTATTCAGCAAACGCATAAACTCCTCGCCGGTAATCGTTTCACGTTCCAGCAGAAAGGCTGCCAGCTCGTGTAATTTTTCTTTATTTTCTTCCAGAATCTCACGCGCTTTCTGATGAGCTTCTTTGATAATTTCCAAAACTTTGGCATCAATTTTACTGGCTGTTTCGTCAGAACAGTTCAACGAAGGATCTCCGCCAAGATAAATATTAGTCATTGTTTCGGTAGCCATCATATCGAATTCTTCCGTCATACCCAGGCGGGTAACCATAGCACGCGCCAGCTTGGTAGCCTGCTCAATATCATTGGAAGCACCGGACGTAATAGAATTGAAAATAACTTCTTCTGCAGAACGTCCACCAGTAATAGTAACGATCTTATTGAAAAGTTCTTCTTTACTCATCAATACATTATCAGTTTCAGAAACCTGCATAGTATAACCCAGGGCTCCAGATGTACGAGGGATAATCGTAATTTTATGGACAGGAGCTGATTTTTTCTGCAAAGCAGCTACCAGTGCATGTCCAATTTCGTGATAAGCAACTATTTTCTTTTCTTCCGGCGGAATTACAGCGCCTTTACGCTGATAACCGGCAATAACTACTTCAACAGATTCCTCTAGATCGCTTTGGCTTACACAGGTACGGTTCATTTTGACAGCACGCAGGGCAGCCTCATTGACAATATTCGCTAATTCAGCACCAGAAGCACCCGCAGTAGCTCTTGCTACCGTCAAATAGTCAATATCATCGCAGGTTTTAATTGCCTTCGCATGCACTTTCAGAATTGCTTCACGTCCCTGTAAATCAGGCAGCTCAACAGGTATACGTCGGTCAAAACGACCTGGACGCAGAAGCGCTTTATCCAATGATTCCGGACGGTTAGTTGCAGCTAGGATCACAACACCTTTACTGCCATCAAAGCCATCCATCTCTGAAAGCAGCTGATTCAAAGTCTGCTCACGTTCATCATTGCCGCCAAATTGTCCGCTGTCACGACGCTTGCCAATAGCATCTATCTCATCAATAAATACGATACAAGGAGCTTTTTCCTGAGCCTGCTTGAACAGATCACGGACACGCGCCGCACCCATACCAACAAACATTTCAATAAATTCACTGCCGGAAATACTGAAAAACGGTACTTTCGCCTCACCTGCTACAGCTTTAGCCAGCAGAGTTTTACCTGTACCAGGAGGACCAACCAGCAAGGCACCTTTTGGCATATTAGCTCCGATAGCCTGATATTTCGCAGGATTATGTAAAAAATCGACTAATTCCATCAATGCTTCTTTAGCCTCATCCTGCCCGGCTACATCGGCAAAACTTTTACCAGTCTGTGCTTCTACATACACCTTGGCATTACTCTTGCCAAAACTCATGGCATTGCCACCACCCAGCTTGCTGCCCATATAACGCATAAAAAGCTGGCCCAATGCGAAGAATATCATAATCGGTAAGACCCAGTTCATAAAGAAATTGACAAGCGGTGAATTTTCCTTTGGAATAACCTGCGAAAATTCTACTTTGCTCTTCATTAAGCGGTTAACCAAATCGGGGTCTTCTACCCTGCCTGTTACATAAATTACTTTGTTATCACTGTCTTTCGCAAGAACAGCTATCTTATTATTAGTAATCTCTACTTTTGCAACCTTACCATCGTCTACCATCTGTAAAAAGTTGCCATAGGAAATCTCTTTGACCTGCGGGCTGAAAAACGTTGGTACGATAACCGTATTGATCAGTAAAATTATTGCCAAAGCCAAAATATAATAGTAATAAAGCGGCTTTTTAGGGGGAGCTTTTTTCTCTGGCATATCCGAACCTCCAAATATGTACATATATTGTACTTACATTATTATTCTATATTAAATGATAACCGTTCTTCGATAATTAAACAAGCAAAAAATCTGTGAAAGTCGGCAATAATACTTTCTTTTTCATTAAATAAAGTATCGAAATAATTTCTAAAAATCCTAACCACTGTTCTGCCCTGATTTTCCTGTCAGGAAACAGTCCTGCAAATTTTATGCATATACCGAAAAATTTTACACTAAAAAACCACAACTTAGCCGGTGTTTCAAAAAATGTATACAAAGTGCAGTGCAAGAATTATGTATACATGAACTTTTGATGTTGCCAGAAGTACTTTTTTCTTATACAATGGATACGGTCTCAACCAAAGGAGGGTTTACCATGAAAAAAATTAAAACAGTTCTAGTTGCTAACCGCGGCGAGATCGCGATCCGCGTTTTTCGTGCTTGTAATGAATTAGGCATCCGTACTGTAGCAATATACTCTAAGGAAGACACTTTATCTCTGCATCGTAACCGTGCCGATGAGGCTTATCTGGTCGGTGAAGGCAAAGGCCCCATAGACGCTTATCTTGATATTGAAGACATCATGCGTATTGCCCGAGAACACGATGTCGACGCCATTCATCCCGGCTATGGCTTTTTATCAGAAAACAGCCAACTGGCTAAACGCTGCGCTGAAGAAGGATTCATCTTTATCGGTCCGAGTCTTGAACACCTGATAATGTTCGGCGATAAGATCAATGCCCGCACGCAGGCTGAACTAGCTGGTATTCCAATGATTCCCGGTTCTACCGGCACAGTCAGCAGCGTAGAAGAAGTACGTGCTTTTGCGGGGAAACACGGTTTCCCGATCATTATCAAGGCTGTTAACGGCGGTGGCGGACGCGGCATGCGTATGGTAGCTTCAATGGACGAGCTGGATCAGGCTTACAGCCTTGCCAAATCAGAAGCACTCAAAGCCTTCGGCAGTGACGAGATCTACCTTGAAAAATATCTGCAAAACCCTAAACATATCGAAGTACAGATCATCGGCGATACCCACGGTAACATTGTACATCTGCACGAACGTGACTGTTCCGTACAGCGCCGGCATCAAAAACTGGTCGAAGTTGCTCCTGCTTTCTCTCTGCCTCAGCAGCTGCGCAGCCGTATTTGCGAAGCAGCCGTTAAATTGATGAAAAATGTTGATTATATCAGTGCTGGCACAGTTGAATTTTTAGCAACACCGGACAATAATTTCTACTTTATTGAAGTTAATCCAAGAATTCAGGTTGAACATACAGTTACCGAAGAAATCACCGGTATCGATATTGTACAAACACAAATTAAAATTGCTGAAGGCTATTCCATCCATGACCCTGAAATAGCGATCCCCGAACAAAAGGACATCATTACCCATGGCCATGCTATCCAATGCCGTATCACTACGGAGGATCCGGCCAACAATTTTATGCCAGATACCGGTAAACTGATCGCTTATCGCAGCGGCGGCGGCTTTGGCGTACGCCTAGACGGAGGTAATGCGTTTACTGGTTCCGTCATCACCCCGTACTACGATTCTCTGCTCGTTAAAGCAACCACCTGGGGACTGACACATCAAATAGCTATCAGTAAGATGCTGCGCTGTCTGAAGGAGTTCCGTATACGCGGCGTTAAAACCAATATTCTCTTTTTGGAAAATGTACTGCAGCATCCTCAATTCACTGACGGCAGCTACAGCACTAAATTTGTTGATGATAATACCGACTTGTTTATTTTCCCTAAAACACATGACCGCGGTACCAAACTGCTCAATTATATTGCCGATATCTCTATCAATGGCTATTCTAACGTAGGTGTACAGCCAAAACCGGAATTTGCCCCCCTGAATATGCCCAAGCCCTTTATCGGTAAGATTCCTGATGGCAGCAAACAGGTTCTTGATGCCCATGGCCCTGCAGGATTGGCAAAATGGGTACAGGCCCAAAGTGAAGTACTAATCACTGATACCACTTTCCGCGACGCACATCAGTCATTGTTTGCGACTCGTCTGCGTACAAACGATATGATGAAAGTAGCAGCTGCTACAGCAGGAAAACTTCCAAACCTTTTCTCATTCGAATGCTGGGGCGGCGCTACCTTTGACGTTGCTTACCGTTTTCTCGACGAAAGTCCCTGGGATCGGCTGCAGCAATTCCGTATAAAAGCACCTAATATTTTACTGCAAATGCTGCTGCGCGGAGCCAATGCAGTTGGCTATACCAGCTATCCTGATAATGTCGTCAAGGAATTTATTCATCTGGCCGCCAAAAACGGTGTCGATGTTTTCCGCATCTTTGACAGCCTCAACGGACTTGATAATATGCGTCTTTCCATAGATACTGTGCGAGAATGCAATAAAGTTGCCGAAGCGGCACTGTGCTATACCGGCGATATTCTGGACCCCCGCCGGGATAAATATGATCTGAAATATTATGTGGATATGGCTAAAGAGCTGGCAGCCGCCGGTGCCAATATTATTGCAATCAAAGATATGGCTGGACTGTTAAAACCTGAGGCGTCTTACCGCCTTGTCAGTGCTCTCAAAGACGCTGTTGACCTGCCGATACATCTGCACACACATGAAGGCAGCGGCAATGCTATCTACACTTACGCCCGTGCCGTCGATGCCGGTGTTGATATTGTTGATACAGCGATGTCCGCTATGAGTTGCGGCACTTCTCAGCCCAGCGGCAGCAGCCTCTATTATGCGCTCAGCGGTCATCCGCGCCAGCCGCGTGTAGACGTCGATGCTATGAACGAACTATCCCGTTATTGGGAAACCGTACGTCCATATTATAAAGCCGCTGACCAGACCGAACTGTTTCCAAACCCGGAAGTATATGTACACGAGATGCCGGGCGGCCAATACACCAACCTTAAACAGCAGGCAACCGCTCTCGGTCTTATCGAACGTTGGGAAGAAGTCAAAGATATGTATCACCGCGTCTCAATGATGTTCGGTGATTTAATCAAGGTAACTCCTTCTTCTAAAATAGTCGGTGATATGGCTCTCTTCATGGTACAAAACGATCTCAGCGAAGAAGATATCTATGCTAAAGGTGACGTACTCGATTTCCCTGCTTCTGTAGTGGAATTTTTTGAAGGCCGTATCGGCGTTCCTTATCAAGGCTTCCCTCAAAAACTGCAGCAAATAGTTCTCAAAGGACGTAAACCTTTAGAAGGCCGTCCCGGCGATACTTTGCCGCCTGTTAATTTTGAGGAAATAAAAGCTAAACTTGCAGAACTGGAAGCACCTATTACAGAAGAAGCCGTCAGCTCTTACTGTCTCTATCCAAAAGTCTTTACTGACTGGGTCAAACGCGTACATGATTTCGGAGATGTTTCTGTACTTGATACACCAACCTTCTTCTTCGGCATGAAAATAGGCGAAGAAATCAAAGTAGAAATCGAACAAGGCAAGATGCTGGTCATTAAGCTTGTACATATCGGCGAAGCCAATGCCGATGGTATTCGTACAGTATCCTTCGAATTCAACGGTCTGCCCAGGGAAATCGATATCAAAGACAGAAATGTCAAAGCTACCAATATCAGCCGCAAAAAAGCTGATAAAGCCAATCAGGGTGAGATCGGCGCTACTTTATCAGGTTCCGTTGTTAAAGTACTGGTGGAAAAAGGACAAGCAGTAACTAAAGGCACCCCGCTTGTAGTTACCGAAGCTATGAAAATGGAAACAACTATCGCCGCCCCAATCAGCGGTATCGTAGCCCAGATCCACGTAACAGCAGGTAACCGTATCGAAAGCGGCGACTGCCTGCTGGAAATCGAATTAAAAGCTTAAATAATAACCGATTAAAGCCCCTGTTCTTATTGAACAGGGGCTTTAATCATATAACTTTTAAGTACGATTTTCCATTGCACTCATCATTGTCAAAGCTGACTTTCTTCCCGCAACACGCGGCCCGTATACTAAATACTGCACAGCTATCATCACTGCACGATTCAATTGATTCTGCCAGAACAAACCCATTGGCGTCAGCTTATAAACACCATCAGCAGCTTCCATTAAACCGTTGTTACGCCAACGTTCCAATAAAGGAAACAACAATTCAGAAAAAGGTATTTCTGATAAGCTTCTCAATTTTTGAGGTTCAAAGACGCCACTGTCAAACTGACCTTTGATCGCGGCAAAAACAGGCGCAAACTCATCTCTTTCAAATAACATAACAAAAGGCTTTACACCCTTATCAACCAGGCTTACATATTTTTCCAGATCAAACGGCTGCATATAAGCATAATTGCCTAATGATCCGCCGCAGCCGGCTCCGAAAGCCAGAACCTGAGCGCCTTCTTTCACCATAGTATTATAACGGCTTATTTCCCTGTCATCAGTTGCCCAATGGCAACAGCTCAGCTGACGGCAGCCATTCCTGCTTAAAAATTCTGCGCCGCTGACAAAGAGCTCTGCCAACTCCCGCCCAGTAGGGAAATCACTCCGATCAGCTTTAAATTGATTGCCCAGCGGCGTCCCAGGAAAAATCTGCAGTTTATACAAATCGACACCACTAAGACCGCAATCCAGATAAAACTGTAAATCTCGCTGCAGCAATTCTTTTGTCTGCCCCGGTAAACCATAAATCAGGTCAATGATAACCTTTGTACCCGTCGCAGCAAAAATCTTCAATTTACGCACAACTTCTTCGCAGGTATCAGGACGCCCCAGTTGTCGGCGCAGATCCGTAGCAAAAGTTTGCACCCCAAAGCTAAATCTGTTTGCACCATTTTCGATGCAAGCAGCAAGTTTCTCTTCGTCCATATCATAAATACTGCTCTCAACCGTAATTTCACAATCAGAACTTAAAGGAAGCACTTGGCGTACCTTCTGCAAAATACTGCTGAGCTGTTCTTTCGTCAAGGTTCCAGGAGTCCCGCCGCCAAGAAAGACCGCTTGGATTTCCGCAGTTTTCAAATAATGCATATTACGCATCTGTTCCAGCTCTGTCAAAAGCTTGGTTACATATTCTGCTTCTGCTTTTATTGAAGAACCCTGTTTAAAAAAGCTACAATAAGTGCATCTGATCTTGCAAAAAGGAATATGGATATAAGCTGCTATAGGCCTGCTGCTGGAAGCTTCACGCAAAAGCTTCTTGAAAGCATTCTGTCCCAGAGGCGGCGGCAGCGGTTTGATGCCTTTATCTTCAAATAAAACATCAACTTCTTCCATTGCCGCATATGAGCGTGCAGCCTTCTCTTTGCCGATAATTTTTTCTAAATCCGGCAGACGCCAAAAGTGCTCCAGCCTCTTTTTATAAAAAACCATTAAGTCACCTTGCGGTTTCTCTGTCAGTAATTTATCCCAGGAACTAGTTATTTTGTCTTTAAGCATCATTTTGCCCAGCGTGGTGATTTTGTCTATTTTTTTCATTTTTAAAATTACCCAGTATTTTCTAAAAATCCATACAAATTTTATTTATAAAACCTGTCATAAAAAGTGATAAATTTTTGTATATACTCTCCTGCAGCTTGCAAATCTGCTTCATCAGGATGAGTACTTGCGTCCTTCCACCGTTTTTTACTTTCTTCCGTAGGTGCATGCGGATGTCCTTCAGGCATCTTCATCATTGTTTCGATCAGCTTCGGATCAATCGCACCGCGAATAGATAAAGTGCCTACTACTTTACACCCGGTGCTTAAATATCTGCCGGCATTGGCTAATGAGCTGATCCCGTGCTCAGAGTAAGCTTCTGCTCCCAACGTTTGAAAAAGTACGACTTTTTTATTATCCAAAGTCTGCAAAAACTCCTGCATATCCTTATCGGGTTCACCTTTATCGACCCAATAACCAGCAAAAATAACCTTATAATCATCTACTGCCGGCACCTGCTTCACAGCAGCAAGGTCACAGCGTTCTCCTGCCACTTCATAAAATTTCTTTGCAACTTTCTCTGTATTGCCGGTTTTACTGGAATAAACAATCAAAAAATCTTTCATAAATTTTCATTCCTTTCATATTACGTTTGCTGAAATAACATTGTTCCATGAAGTTAGCCTTCGCTTACTTATGTTGTCATTATAAACCATAATTCAAAATCTTGCCAAAATAATTTTTTAGCCTTATTCCTGCAGCTTCGATGCCATATATTCTACAGCCTGAGAGTATCTAAGTCCTGGATTCAAAAGAAATAATTCATCCGGCAAATAATATACTGCATTATTTTTTACTGCCGTTATTGATTCCCAGGCAGGACTGCTCATAACGTCATTTTGCAAACGCACTTCAATATCGTTTTTATCTCCCATTGAGGTAATAAAAATTATTTCCGGGTCTTTTTCTATTAAGAATTCCAGATTATAAGGAGCTTTATCAGACATCTGTTCACCAGTTGGAGCAGTTACACTCTGAATGTCCTGGACAATATTATGTAGTTGCAATAACTTGGCAACACAGCCAGCAATACTATTTTCCTTCTCTAATGTCACATTTTGTGCGCTGCTGTGTAAAATAGCAACCCTTTTAGTATTTTTAGGAAGCTGCTTAACTGTATTCTGTACTTTTTTGTCAAGCTCTGATGCAATTTTTAGCCCTTTCTCTTTCTGACCAGTCAGTTCACCTAAAATTTTTATACTATGTTTGACATCTTCATAAGTTTTTAAATTTAAAACTACTACAGGAATACCATTTGCTTCAAAAAGTTGGATGTATTTTTCATGCATCCCCTTATAAGCGACAATCAAATCAGGCTTCAATTCTACTACTTTTTCAGTATTGATATTAAAAATAAAGCCAACAACAGCAGCATTTTTAGCAAAATCAGGAGTCCTGACAATTGTGGATTCCGCCCGTCCTACAACATTTCCATCTAAAACTTCCAAAAGTTCTAAAAAAGAAGGTGACAGAACTACGATCCTTTCAGGCTTTTTGGAAAAAGCAACCTGCCTGCCATTATCGTCCGTTATTTTCATCAACCCGCTATCTTTATGAATTTCTTTTGAAGTGCAGCCATACATAGTTACTGAAACTGCCAACAAGCACAGCATTAAAATTATTTTTTTCATATCATAACTCCATTTAAAATATCTAGCAGGCATTAAGCCCGCTAGATATTTCTACTATGTATTAAAATTTATATTCCATACCAACTCTATACAAACGTCCTAAATTTCCATCAGCATAAGCGCCAAAATTCCTATGATTACTTATGTTATCGATCCCCAAATAAATCTTGGCATCTTTAGTAAGGTGCTTTGATGCCATAATATTAGCAATAGTAAAATTCTTAGTAGAATATACAGAATTCCCCATTGTACTCTTATCTGCGTTGTGATAATAATAATTTAGATTAGAAACAATATCAAAACTGCAATCCCAGGCATAAATATTTTGCGGTTGATAAGATACCCCAAAAGTTAACTGATGCTTAGCACGATCAGTTAAACGCGTTCCGCCTGTCTTATCTTTAGCATCTAAATAAGTATAACCAAAATTCATAAAAATATTTTTCCCTAATTCATGCGAACCATAAAATTCTACACCCTGTAATGTTGCCTTTGGTACATTCCGATAAGTCATAACCTGATCTCTACCAAGTCCCGGATAGCTATTGGGATCATCATCAGTAAATCTGCCTGTCCAGTATGAACTTATCAAATCCTTAACGTCATTGCGGAAAATTCCTAAATGAGCTGTAGTTTTATCTCCCCAGTCCTTCTCCACAGCTAATTCATAACTTAAAGATTTTTCCGGTTGCAAATCTGGATTACCCTCAAAAAACTGTCCTGAGCCACCCTGATTAGCAGCGTACATCTCCCAAAAATGGTACAACTCATTAACTGTAGGAGTTTTATACCCTTGACCGATAACAGCCTTCACACGTATGTCTTTAGCCGCATTATAAGTAGTTGCCAAACGGCTTGTTATTTCACTGCCAAATTTATCACTGTAATCATAACGTACAGAAGGAATAATCAACCATTTTTCATCAGGCTTAAATTCATCCTGAACATATACGGCAGTATAATTAATAGCCGCTTCATCGTAAGCATTATATGCACTGCCTCCAGCTACAGGAGTACCTTTCTTCTTTAATCTGGTCCCTTCACTGTTATCCCGGCGATACTCCAGCCCTGCCGTTAAATAATGTTTATCTCCCATATGCCATGAATCGTGACCTTCAATAACACTCAAGGTCCTTTTTACAGTATCAATCTTAGGATCTTTAACAGTTATTGTTCCAGGTTTGCCGCCCGTAAACATTTGCGTAACATCCTGACTTGTATAACGTTTATCATAAACCGATTGATAAGCTCTGATAATCCAGCTTTGCTTTTCATCATCACCTTTATAGGTCAGTGAATAATCTGTACGTTTGTTATCATTATAAATAGTAGATTTTTTATTTTGCCAGACTTCACCCGGCCTCATAACTGTTACAGATGAACTACCCTTCTGATTATCCTCTTTAATCCTGCTGAAATCGGCAGATAATTGATTTCCATTATCAAACTTATAACCTACACTTAAAGATATCGGTTGTTCCTTTCCATAAAAATTCATTTCATCTCCGCTGCCTGCTGGATCCATATAAGGCCTATTATTATTCAAGCCAGCATTTAACTTATAGGATACATTTTTTTCAACCCCCTGCAGATAAACATTAGACTTGTAGCCAGCACCTTTACCATTTTCATACCAGCCATATTCATAATTGATACTACCGGCATTTTTTTCCGGAGTTTTTGTAATTACATTGATACCCCCCGCCATAGCATCACTGCCATATAAAGCTCCGGCTGGACCTCTGATAATTTCTACACGTTCCACATCCTCCATGCGAATACGATCAACGTCCCAGGCATTAGCGGAATTATAGGAAAGTTCCCCACCCAAACGCTTACCGTCTACCATAATTAAAACATGCCTTGACTCACTGCCGCGAATACTGACATTACTGCGTCCCTGAAAATCATTAAAGACGTTTACTCCCAACGCAGAATTTAAAGCGTCACGCAACGTTTTCGCCTGTGTTTCTTCCAATTTTTTGCTGCTGACAATTTCTACAGCCGAGGGGCTTTCCTTCACGCTCATCTCCGTCCTTGTAGCAGTAATGACCATAGGGTCAAGTGTAAAACTTTCTGTAACTTCTTCAGCATGAGCAGTAACACCACTAAACAAAAAACTTGAACCAATCAGTGTAAATATCAATGACCTTTTCTTTACAAATCTTCTCACCTTTAACCACATCCATTTCCCATATTATTTCTACATTTATTCAAAAGCTTTTGCCATTGAAACAAAATAAAACGCTCTTCTGCATATAAATACAGAAAGGCGTCAAATAATTGCGCAATCCCATCAATCGCAGGAATTTTATAGCGTCAAAATCAGGCAGTTCTTCTGGCTCTGCTTCATCGCTCGTCTTGCCTTCCCAGTTTCCCAGTGACATTTTAAGACTAACTCTGCATTACAGCTGCGGGACAGCACAGGTTTTACACCTGTTTCTCTATTAAGCATTACTGCACCTGATCTTATATATTTATTGTTTTATGCAACTATTTAGAATTTTACTTATTTGTTTATATAATTGTTTTGATAAATATTCCTATTATTTTTATTTTATCATCAAGTAGTCCACCCTGTCAAGCGCTCGTCCGCATCGAGCGGACGGCACCTGACGCTGCGCTTATTCAAAAGATTTATTTCTTCTGATACAAAGAAAACACCGCTTGTTTAAACAAGCGGTGTTTTACTATTATTCCTTAATATTCATCGAACATTTTTTGAATTTCCTCTGGACTTTTCGTTCTAAGCAGCGCCAATTGCAGAAGTATTCTGGCTTTCTGCGGATTAAGACTGTCCGCAGCTATAAATTTGTTATTAGTATCGTCTGCACTCCGGCTTACGATACCATTACCGACCCTCGTACTGCGTACTACAGGAATACCACTTCGAGCAATCTTGATCAGGGCAGGCTTTATATTAATATGCAGATTCCCGTGACCAAAGGCTGCAATAACTATTCCCAGCGCCCCAGCCGAAACTGCCGCTCTTACTAAAATATCATCACAGTTTACGTGCAGATAGACGATATCAACTCGCGGCAGAGCAGTTACTTTACTGATATCAAACTCAGCTGCTGCCGTATGCCGACGCAGACTTGCTTTATAGAAAATAGGTTTCCCATTTTGAAAATAGCCTAAATATCCCAGTTCCCACGATTTAAATGTTTCCACATGTGTAGTATTGGTTTTAGTTGCATCACGAGCCCCATTAATTTGATCATTCATTGCAATCAATACGCCCTTACCAACCGCCTCTTGCGAACCGGCTAAAGCAACTGCATTCAGCAGATTGACAGGACCATCGGCACTTATCGCTGTTGCCGGACGCATAGCGCCAACTAAAACCACCGGTTTCTCACTTTTAACAGTTAAATTTAGAAAATATGCTGTTTCTTCCAGCGTATCTGTACCATGTGTAATAACAATACCATCGACTTCCGGCTGTTGCAGAAGTTTACTGACCCTACGGCTTAATCTCAGCCAGATATCATCAATCATATCAAAACTGCCGATATTGCAGAACTGTTCACCAGTTACATCCGCAACTTCAAGCATTTCCGGAACAGCATTTATCAAGGTCTGAATACCTATTTCACCAGCCTGATAGCCTGTCATTTCTGTATTAGAGCCTGCTCTACCGGCAATAGTTCCACCAGTTCCCAGAATTACGACTTTTGGTTTCCTCATCATTTACACCTGCCTCAATACCATTTTTCTAAAAGGATATATGAAACTATAAGTGTCAATACACAACCTACGGCCCAAACTGTTAGCATCGGACTTGCCCACAACATTTTTCATCACATCCTTTACTTTTGATCACATTTCTGTTATTCGCTGTTTCTTTTTATTAGAAGACAGTAGCCACATTACCGCAAAACTGACGATCAACCCCCAGGCACCGGCTGCCATAACGCTTTTTTCAATATTAGTAAACAGATAAACAACCATGTAAGTTGCTTCTCCTGCAATCGCTCCCCAGATAGCGGCAGTAGCATTAATACGTTCAGGCCAGATAATAGCAATCAGCATCGGTGCTAATGTAGCTGAAGCGACACCAGAAATGCCAATCCAGACCATGACTCCCATAAATTGCGGTGGATGCAGTGTCATCAAAACACAAATAATCCCAAAAACTGCCGGCAATATCTTCGTCATCATAAATGCGATCCTCTGAGCTTTTTCCTGCGGAATATTTATGATTTTACGTTTAACCAACGTTTTAATAAAAAGATCATTAGCAATACAGGTTGTCATAACCAAAAGCAGACCACAGGCTGTCGACATCAATGCCGCTACAATCGAAACCGCAAGCAGCGTGCTGATAATGGGATGAAAATAAGCTCTGACATATTCTACTACCGCATAGTCAGGCTGCTGCAGATCAGGATTCAGTGCCAGCATATACAAACCGCCAAAAATTACCAACATACAGCAGAATGAGGCAACAATCCAAGTCCAGATCATTTTTTTCATATCTTTAGGATCTTTTAATGCTAAAATTTTTGTCAGCAGCTGCGGTTGTCCAGAAAAAGCAAATTCAATCAAAATAACACCGAAAACAGTAGCGTAGCTGTACATATGTAATGAGTTAGGATTAATGACCGCAGTCAACAGTGGATCACGCGCAGCAATGATCGTACTGACTTCTGTAATGCCGCCCTTGAAGAAAAAGAATCCTGACAAGAAAACAATCACACCAGCAAACATCATCAAACAAGTCTGACCAATACTTGTATAAACATCCGCAAACAAACCACCTAAAGTGACATAAACAATAGTAACTACAGTTACCGCAATAACGGCAGTACTGTAATCAATATCCAAAAGGCCTGATAAAAGCGTACCGCCTGCCGATAATTGACCAGCCACATAAAATATCTGAATCATAACGATAATAGAAACCAACGCCCTCAAAAAGTCACTTTTATACATTTCTCCCAGCCAGTCCGGCAATGATAAAGCTTTAATTTTAGTGTTACTGTCACGCACACCTTTTGCAATAACGATAAACCCTAATGTAGACCCGCCAAAAATAGCTAAAAATATCCATAAAGCGGAAGCCCCCCAGGCGTAAGCGTATCCGACATACCCCAGAAAAGTAGCAGCACTAAAGAAAGAGGCGGCAAAAGCCAATCCTAATGATATCGGTCCCATACTTTCGCTGGCAACCGCAAAATCACTTAACCCTTTTATTTTTTTAGAGCCAATAAAACCCACATAAATAACAAATATCGTATAAAGAGCAAACCCAACATAAAGACACGTTTTCAAATCCATAATAAATTTCTCCTTTCGCGCTTATTAGCTACTATCCCCCTTCCATAATAGAATGGATGCATTTCTTGTATGTATAACTAAATTTTTATATAATGAACTTAATCTGATAAATTCAACCAATTTCCTAAATTTAAAATAACATAAAATGCAACTTTTAGGATAAAAATGAACTCAAGATGACAAAATCTGCAATAAGATGCATGATTTTGCCTTTATAAGGAGCAATTCATGCTGAACTTTCTTTACCAAACAATGAGTCATTTATGGTTTGGACTAGCAGTATTTTTGATTATTTTCTTTATCTGCAGCCGAACCGCGTTTTTTCAAACAACCTTATTTCAACAAAATTATTCGTTAAAAAACAAGCTACATATTATTGCGTTTTTTTCGTTGCTAGGCATCCTCAATACTTACTGGTCTTTATATGGCGAAAGCTGGCTTATCAACACCAGTTCCATCTTTATTATCGTAGCTGGTCTAGTCAGCGGTCCTTTAATCGGTTTCTGTACAAGTCTGCTCATCTCTGTTCACTATGTTTTGTTTATCCATACCAAAGCTGCTCTCGTGAGCGGCTGCTTTTTCTTAGTAGAAGGGCTACTGGCAGGACTTTTATCACACTGGTTCAAACAAAAAAAAGAACTGCTGCCTCACGCTATCGGTGTAAGTTTTATTTTCGCTTCCAGCCATATCATTTTACTCGCCTTATTTTGTTATCCCCACACATTTACACCATCAATTGAAGATTGTGCTCTCCAGGTAATGATCACGACAGCTTTAGGTACCGGTTGTTTTATCGGTCTTATCATGGACAGTTATAAACAGAAGGATATTCTTGAAGGGCTGGCGGCAAAAATTGCACTGAATGTTACTAATAGTTCAATTTCTATTTTGCAGAATGGTTTCGATCAAAATGCCGCCCAAAAAATTACGGAAAGCATCCTGCAAAACGTCAAATCCTTTGACGTTGTCTGTATTACCTCTAACTATCAGCTGCTTGGCTGCGCAGCCTGTGAACAAGAACAGCCATTTCTTGACTACCTGCAGAGAGACCTGGAAACACTGCTATCAGAAAAATTTTGCCTGAACAATAAAAAGCTTACTGTACTTACTTCTTATCAGGCTTTGCCGCTGGCAAACGATACTGCCACGATTGGTTATCTTTGTGTGGGACATATAGTTGCAGAAAAAATGACTGCCTTTGAAACAAAGCTGGCTGAAGGTATCGCAACAATGCTTTCTACGCATATCGAAATCAATCAGATCAAAGAACGTACTAAACTGCTGGCCAATGCTGAAATAAAAGCTCTACAGGCACAGATCAATCCGCATTTTTTATTCAATGCCCTAAATACGATCAGCTATTATTGCAGCGTACAGCCTCAGACAGCTAAAAAACTTATCAATTATCTGGCTGATTATTACCGCCAAAACCTTGCTGATCCAAATACATTAATTTCCCTGCGGCAGGAACTGCAGCACATCAATGCCTATATTAATATTGAAATAGCACGTTTCGGCGACAAACTAAAAATAAATTATGAAATTGATGACACAGCCTTTTTTAAGGTTCCAGCCCTAATTTTACAGCCAATAATTGAAAATTCTGTCAAACATGGTCTACGGTCAAAATTAGATGGCGGCACTATCACTATAACAGTCAGCCAAGATACAGAATATTTTTTTATATCCGTGCATGACGATGGCATTGGCATTCCTGAAGTAAAACTGGCTTCGCTGCTTCTTGATATCCCTGGCCGTAAATCCATTGGCCTGACTAATATACATAAACGTCTAATGGCAATTTACGGCCCGGACAACGGTCTTCATATAGACAGCACATATGGTACAGGTACTACCGTCAGTTTTAAAATACCAAAGCAAGAGGAGGATTGAAATGCTAAAAATAGTTATCGCAGATGATGAATTTCCGTCCCGCCAAGAACTGCGAGCCTTACTGGAAACTAACAGCAATTTGGAGATCATTGCTGAATGTGAACATGGAGAGGCAGTACTTGATTATTTTTCAAACAATACTGCTGACGCTGTTTTTTTAGATATTGAAATGCCAGTATTAGACGGACTGGCCGTTGGCGAGAAACTTAAAACTTTGCCCAACCCTCCGAAAATAATTTTTTCCACAGGCTTCGATCAATTCGCAGTACGAGCCTTCGAACTTGAAGCTTTCGATTACATTCTTAAGCCCTATACTAAGACACGCCTGCGGGCAACTGTTATAAAATTGCAAAAAGTTTTGCAAAATCAATCTCAGCAGCAGTTGCCATCCCGCTGTAATTTTCCTATCAAGCTCTCTATTTGGAACAACAATAAACTTTTAGTCTTTAATCCCAAAGAAGAAATTTATCTTATCAAAACAGATACCAGTAAAAAAATACTGATCTATACCAATAAAGGTATTCTGGAATCAAACCTGCCTTTAAAAACTTTGGAAGAAAAACTACGTCCCTGCGGTTTTTTGAGAACTCACAAAAGCTATATTGTCAATATGAATAAAGTGCGCGAAATCATTCCCTGGTTCAATGACACTTATATACTGACCGTTGAAAACTGCCTGGAAAAGGAAATTCCCGTATCACGGCACTTTATTCAAAGTTTTAAAACTTTCCTCAATTTATAGCCATTTGGGTTCCCAACTCCATTTACTAAATGTTTCCTTAAATTTACAATTATTTAACTTTTTATATTCCTACTATCCTTGTAGAATTTAGTTAAAATGTTATAATGAAAGTATCAAGGCAAATTATTTTAGGAGGTGTCAAGCTATGGCACGATTTACTTTACCACGTGACATTTATTATGGCTCGGGTGCAATCGACGAATTAAAAAATCTGAAAGGCTACAAAAAGGCAATGATCCTCACCGGTGGCAGTTCTATGAAACGGGGCGGTTTTTTGCAGAAGGTCGAAGATATCCTGCATGAAATCGGTGTGGAAACCCAGCTTTTCGAAGGCATCGAACCAGATCCGTCTATCGAGACCGTCTTTAACCCCCGGGTTGTGGATGCTGCTGTTGTTTACTTCTTGAAGATGTTGGTGCGGGTGATGTTCATGAACCGCAGGGCCTGATGCTTGGCATTTTCCTTGTAGTACATGCGGACTTCGTCACCAGCTTCCCAGGTGGCCGGGGGCAGGTCGATCTTGTCGGCGGGGATGGTGAAGGTCACCAGGGCCTGCAGGCGGGCCGAGTATTCGGTCACAGACATCTTGTCCTTGTCGATGATGGGGAAGGTCTTGCCGTGCACCTTGGGATGGGTGCGCTTGATGCCCTTCTCGACATCGGTGAAGTTCACGTTCAGGACTTCCAGAGCCTTGGTCTCGGGGTTGAAGATGGTGACGGTGGACTTTTCCAGGTCGAACATCACGCGGCCGCCGGGAACGGGCAGGGGACCGATTTCAGACGGATCGGCAGGCAGGGTATACTCATGGATGCCGCCGGAGTAGTGGGGGTTGAGCTGGTCATGGTTGACGTCCAGCACCACCAGAAGGGTTTTGGTTTCGGGATTGAAGGCCACACAGCGGCCCTGTTCCACCTGGCCAAATTCGCACGCGGTCAGACCGAGGCTGAGAGCCAGTACCAGAGTCAGGATTACGTTACGCATTCTCATGTGCTGCCTCCTTACGCCTGGCGCTTCTTGGCGGCCAGTTCAGCCTTGGCGCCCTGAACCATACGGACGGTGATGTAGAGGGAGATGGCGCTCACGAAGCCCAGGACCACCACGGTGGCGATGCCGTTGATGAAGCCGGCATAGGCGGGGAAGTAGGGCTGGATGAGCTTCAGGACCACGGAAGCGAGGCAGCCGAGCACGGCGCAGCCGAAGGCGATACGGATGCCGTAACCCTTGATGTACTTGGTGGCGACAGCGCCGACCTGGGCACCGATGGCGGCGCCGACCAGCATGATGAGGGCGGCCACGAGTTCAGTACGACCCTTGAAGGTGAAGGAAGCGGCGCCGTACAGGCCGGAGATGGCCACTTCGAAGAGGTCCGTACCCACGGCCACGTGGGTGGGGCAACCAACCAGGTACACCAGGGCGGGCATGCGGATCAGACCGCCGCCGATGCCGAGGATACCGGCCAGCCAGCCAGTGAACAGGGAGACCACGATGGGCAGCCAGGCGGAGCAGTAGATACCGGCGCCGTGGAAGTGCACCATGGGGGGAATGCGGATGGCGTGCAGCTTGGAGGCCCAGTCGATACCGGTGGCGGTAGCGGAGAGCTCTTCACCGCGGGCAGCGGCTTCGCGTTCCTTCTTCTTGCGCAGGGACACGTCATGGAAGACCATCCAGGCCATGCAGATCAGCAGCACGACGTACAGCCAGCGCACGACCTTGTCGACGGAGCCCAGGCGTTCCAGCCACATCAGCATCTGGGCGCCCAGTTCCACACCGATGATGGTACCGGCCAGCATGGTCAGGCCGAGCTTGTAGTCAACGTTACCGAACTTGCCGTGCCGCAGGGTCGAGATCAGGGATTTGCCGGCCATGTGGGCAACGTCCGTGCCCACGGCGAAGGCCATGGGGAAGCCGAGGATGTTCAGACCGGCAGATTACACGCCGATATTGAGCGGTATGCACGGCTGGCCATGCGGGAGTATGAATGGTACAACAACCTCTCCAATGAATCCTGCGCCATGCCCGGAACCTTCGCCGTGTTTGCTCTGGGACTGGAAGCAGGTGGCCTGAATACAGGCCAGGGTGAAATCCGCCGCCAGGCGCAGAGCCTCC
>OKRT01000397.1_pt1 | contig 20857 bp, 12 predicted proteins | sample 1601111 | NCBI WGS metagenome assembly OKRT01 (sample SAMEA3541572, study PRJEB24748) | human gut metagenome | biome: human gut; feature: human-associated habitat; material: faeces | place: China | collected 2012 | reverse complement strand
CATAATTTTCGGTTTCTAGGGTTCTTACAGTTTTTCGACGCTGCCGCCGGCTGCCGCCTTAAGGCGGCTCCGCTAGTTTTCAAGATTCTGCGCAGCGGCATCGCCGTCAGACGCATCACCGGCATCACCGCCTGCCGATGCGTCGCCGCCAGCATCGCCGGCATTCGCCGCACCTCCAGCCGCACCTCCAGCCGACCCGCCAGCCGCGCCGCCCGCCGCAGCACCTCCAGCCGTATTGTCCGGACTATTCGCAGCACCACCGTTAGAGCCCCCGTTAGTGCCGATATTGGTGTTGTTCGTCACGGTGTTGGGAGTCGACGACGCCTCCTGGTATTGGTCCATCGCCTGCTGAACGGCGTCTTTGGCGGCATTCAGCGCGTCAACGGCGGCCGTCACGTCGTTTTCCTTGAGATTGGTGCCATTGGCAAGGTTTCTGGCCGAGTCAATCGCCTGCTGCAATGCCATGCGCACGCTGTCGTCGGCCACCATGCCGTCGGAATTGTCGAGCACGGACTGCGCCTGCTCGATCGCGTCATTGAGCTGGCTCTTCAGACGATTCTGCGTGGCCAGCACTTTGGAAGCGTCGACGGCTTCGGCCGCATTTGTAATCTTTTCGGCCTTGTCGTTCATGCTCCGTGCCTCGGATGCCATGGCTTTCGCGGATTTCTTCAGCTTGCTAATGCCTTGCGACGTGTCGCACGACAGGATTTTCGCTTCCTTCGCGTTAGATATGGCCGCATTAAGCTTAGTGACGGTGCTGGCGTCGGCGACTTGATCGGCAGTGACCTTCGCGCCGGTTTTTCCGATTTCCAAAGCGTCGGAAAGCGTGTTATTGGCACTTTGCAGCTGGCTTGTGGAATCCTGGCATTGCGCGGCTGCGCTGGTAATGGCTGATTTCTTGGAATTATTCGAAAGCATCCAACATGCAATACCGCCAATCAAAGCAATCACGACGATAGCCGCAATCACGATAGCGACGATTTTGCCGGTATTCTTCGGTGGTACCGGAATTTCATTGCTGTAATCGCCGTAACCCTCGAAAACACTGAAATCGCTTACACCGTTCACATCGCTTTCTTGCGAAGCGACCGTCGGAGGCTTCGGCGGTTCGGACATGTCAGCCCCCATCACCTCGGTATCCGTCGGAAATTCCAGCCTGAAATTGTTGTCTTTCGTCATACGTCCTTCTTCATCATCGGGCGCTCAGCATCGACCATCTATACGCCGACCCCCTAGCTTACCGCCTAACACACCCTTCAACGCGCATTCGCCTTAATTACCTTCTTTTCCGCACTTTTCGATAGGCGCAAAGCGGCAAGCGGCTCCCCTAAACGCGATGCGGTGAACGCACTCACCGCAACCGCGAATCCAATGGGCACAAACAGATTGATCGGAGCATCCGCAAGTTCCATCACCAAGCAAATCGCCATAAGCGGAGCCTGTTGGGAAGCTGCGAGCAATGCGCACGCACCCAGCAGAGCGTACATGCCAATCGAATTCGTGTGAAACACCTGCATCCACAGAACACCCAGCACAGCACCCCCCGAAGCGCCGAGCGCAATACCCGGCTGCAGCACACCGCCGGAAGCGCCGGAACGGATCGTCAGCAATGTGACAATCGCCTTCGCCAGGAACGAAACCAGCAAAATCGGCACCACCGCCAAATCAGCCTTGGACGAGAAACTCAACTGCGCGGTGGCACGGCCATTGCCCATAACCTGCGGCACCCAAATCGCCACCACGCCAGTCAGCAGGCCGGCGAGCGGCAACATCCACAGAATGCCCGCGCCCGACGGTTTGGACTTCTCAGCCCACTGCGAGCCGCGACGGAACAGTGCGCCGGCAGCGCCGAGAACCAGCCCCGCAACCAGTGCGAACGCCATGTAATCGGGGGTAAACAAACCGTCGGTTTCACCAATCAAATAGAACGTGTGTGTGCCCTTGACCAGCGACGCCACCCACGAAGCCAGCGCGGAACAGGCGAATGCGAACGTCACCGTTTCGAGGGTTATGTCGGCGAGCAGAATCTCGACCGCGAAAAACGTGCCCGCAAGTGGCGCGTTATACACGCCCGCAAGGCCGGCCGCAGCCGTAATGGCCACCAACATACGGGTGTCTTTCGCATCGAGACGCACCCAACGCGCGAACCGTTGACCGAACATCGCACCCAACTCGCGCGGCGCCACTTCTCGACCGATCGACATGCCCGTGCCGACAATGAAAATCTGCAGCAACACATGCACGACGGTCTGCCAAATCGGCATAATATCGCCATTTACCGCCTTTTTGACGGACGGCACCTTCGTACTGCGCGTACGCAACAGCCACCAAATCACGGCGGCGACGGTCGCGCCAACGGTCACGGAAATCAAGCACCGAATCGCAGGAACGTTGAACGGGCCGGATTCCTGCGAATTCTCAACATAGCCGAGCGCAAGATGCTCAACGCCGTACAGCATAAGCGTCAGCAGGCCAGCGGCCGCGCCAATGGCCACACCCACAATCGCCACCGCCGCAATCAGCGCCGGAATTCTGCCAATCTTTGGCTGCGTTCCTTGAGGATTCTGCGACTCCTGCGATTCTCGTGTTTTTTGCGATTCCTGCGATTCCCGCATCTGCCGCACTCCTTGCACACCGTCTCCTTCGTTCAATTCATTCCCCCAATTGTCCCACCTGCCGCAACGTTCATTTGTTACGCCCCGAGCGTGGCGATCGGCAGCACCAGAATGCCGTCATCACGCCGGTATGCAATATCACCACGCCCGACAATAAATGCCATGAATTCAGGCTCACGAACTTGAGATAGAGGATTTCCGCACACTTTTTCTTTGAAAGCATGTAGTTTGTCCACATTTTTCTCCATGACTTTCAAGTCGCTCAGCTTAATCTCCACCGCAGCCCAGCGACCATCCACCAATTCAAGAATCACATCAACTTCAAGGCCTTTTTCATCCCGATAATATGCGATTCGATTCGTGCCACCCATCGATTCGAGATACACGCGCAAATCACGAATCACCAATGTTTCAAACAAATCTCATACTGAATCAGAGACAATAGTGATGACGCTCTCAGCTTATCCAGCACAACTCATTGCACATCATTTGATAGGGATTGCTGCGAGAGCTGCATCTTTAGGTCATCGACTTTTAATTCCAAACGTCTGATATAAAGCGCCTGTCGACGGATAATCAAATCACGCATATCATTTACCGGTTTCAGGGTTACCTTCATTCGCGCGACTGGAAGTAACCTCAGCATCGGGGAGATTCACTCTGTCTACCGTGCCTGGATCTTCTATTCGTATTGTCTTCCTCCAACGATGCATGCACCGTTCAATACGCTTTTCGCCTATCAACTCAGGACCGAGCCCCGCTTCGCGGAACAGCACAGTGGGAGATTCACCATTTTCAGCACTCGAAACGCATTCACGCTTGAACCACTCTGCATATCGGATACGTGAACCAGTAATACTTATGACCGCAGGCAGCGAAACCAGATATTGTGCTTGTTCCGGAGAGAATCGTTCGTCGCTCATGCTTACTTTTTCACTTCATCGTGCAATCATCTGTATGGGATTTGCCGGCCGAATTGACGTCCCGTATGCGACGCCTCATGCGCAATCTGAACAAAATGAACGCAACAAGTAACATGAGCCCCGCTGCCGCAACAATGCTGCCTACGGCGGCACCCGTACGACCGATAAGGCCAGGATTGCCCGGCTCCTCGCTCGGGTTATTTTCGGGCGGGACAACAGGAGTTCCAGTGCTAAATTTCGGCTCTACTGTGATGTTGAGATCAGCGGATGTGTCTCCACTGCCAGGAATCGAGATGAGGAACGGATCACAGTCGTATGCTTTGTTGGCTTTCGCCGAGCTCGTGCGGGAGACCAGATATAGGCCGAGCGGTAGGTTCTGGAAAGTAAGCTGGCCAGCTGCATTGGTGGTGCCGGAATGCTGGTATAGCTTGTTTTTTGCCGCGTGTGCAGCCAGCTTCTTGGCGGCATCGTGAGATTCGCTTGATGTCAGGCGTTCCCAATCGGCAGTGAGGCCGGAAAAATCGCCGACGGTTTTATATGAGGAGACGCTACCATCATTGTTCGTTGTGACGGTGGCGACGCGCACGATGGAATAGGTATCGCCGGCAAGCGATTTGGGCGAAGCCGTGTCTTGGCCCCATACGGCATTGATGGTGAGAGCGCCGAAAGAATCAGCTTGCGCATACGGCACCATAGAGCCGAAGGCTGCAAGAACAGTGAGGACGATAGTAACGGCGGCGGCAATCATGGCAGCAATGCGCGCCGCACCATATTCGTTTCCGCTATGCAGGTCTAACATGTCTGCCCGGTCCTTTCCGCCGTGATGAATGTGATTGGTTATTTGTACTGTCTGGCTGAGGAGGCAAGTCACCGTCCGGCTCGATATCCGCAGAGTCAGAATCACCAGATGCGACCTTGGCGCTCCCACTCTGTCGGCGTCGCCGCTCATGACGCTGCCACAAATGCCATGTGATGAGCAAGGCAATCAGTGCAAGAGACGGCAACCAGTACTGCAGCGGAATGTCCACGTGGAACGTGGATTTGGCGTCATCTTGGTGCTGCGGCGCGTATGGGATGCGATGGCCACGCACCAGCAGCCGATGCGTATTGACCGCATACGGTGTGCAGGTGATGAGCGTGACCAAATCCTTGCCGGGCTCAATTGCCAGTTGTTTGGTATCGGTCGGCAGAACGGTAGTGATCTTATCGACCTGATACGCATACGTGTCTTTAAGTATTGTGATGTAGAACTTGTCGCCTTTTTTCATAAGGTTCAAGTCCGTGAACAGTTTTGCCGTGGGCAGCCCTCGGTGGCCAGACAGCGCCGCATGCGTGGACGCGCCGCCAACTGGCAGTGAGGTCTGTTCGAGATGTCCGATGCCGGATTGCAGCACTTTCTCGGAAGTGCCGTGATAAATCGGCAAGGTCTCCTCGAGCTTAGGCACAGTGATGTATCCCATCATGCCGTCACCGTCAATATTGAGCAGACTGTTGTATTCCTCGTCCGTGGATGCGGAATTGACGGCACTGGCAAGAACGTCGGTCTCTCCTGCATCGTTCTGGGCGAGCTTTTCGTTATAGGCGTGCGCAGCATCCAGCACCTTCTGGTACTGTTCCTGGCTCAATGCTTCAACGCTGGCGTCGTAGTTATTTACGGCGCGGCTGGCGTTGCGCATAATGAGGAAGTTGCTGATCGTCGGATAGAACAGAATGAGCATTCCACCGAGAATGACCAGTAAGGGCAGGATGTTGCGCAGTCGTTTCATCGAGCGTTCTTTTCGCGAGGAAACCGTGTTGTGGGCGTAGCGGGTGTGTGCCCTTCACGCCCAAAACACGGTCATGCTCGTCAGGCGTTCTTGCGCTTGAGAGTCCAGGCAACGCCGAGCGCGATGACCAGCACACCAATCACCGTGAAGGCGATGGTACCCATGCCACCAGTGCCAGGCAGGACAACACCGGACTTGTTCTGGACCGGGATGACACCGTTCGATGCGGTCTTGTCGTAGTTGCTGCCATTGTCGTTGTTGTAGGTGATGGTGACGGTGGCATTCGTGGTGTCAGTGCCGTCGTTCTGGCCTTCAACCTTCACGCCGAGGGCGCTGGCGAGCTTGTTGTAGCCGGCCGGCGCTTTGGTCTCGGTGAGCGTGTACTCGCCGTTCTTCAGTCCCTGGAAGACAACCTTACCGTTTGCAGGAGTGGTGATAGTCGTGGTGGTACCTGTCTCATCATCCTTAGCTACACGGTATACAGCGTTCTCGGTCGCACTACCGGCAGTGACTTGCACGAAGCTAATAGCGGCGTCGCCCTTAGGTGCGAGTGTGAACTCAGCACCAGCAAGTCGAGTAGCGGTATCATCATACTTGTCACCAGTGTACTTATCGACGGTGAAGCCATAAGTGAAGACGCGAACCTTGCTGGGTTCGGACTCACCGGTGCCCTCGATGCCCGGTTTGTTGGAGTACTGAATCGTTGCAGAGTTGACGTTACCATGACCGCCCACAACAGCATCCTTGTTCAGCGTGGCTGTGTAGGTGACGGTGATCGTCTTGCCGACATTGGTCTGCTGCTTGGCCTTGAAGTCCTTCATGGCGACAGTAAGCGTATTGTCGGAGACCGTAGGAGTGGTGACGGTGTAGTCAGTGTTCACGGTCAGTGGATCAGTCACACCTTCGACCGTAACGGAAGTGACTTGTCCAAAGGTGAGGCCCTTAGACAACGTATCCTTGAAGTTGAAGGTGTAGGTGTCATAGGCGGACATGTCCGGAATGGTGGAAGTCAGGGTGAACGTCAGGGTATCACCGATCTTCGCGCTGGTGGCGCTCTCACCATTTACCTTCTTGACGACGGTAGGCAGGTCTCCCTTAATGTTGGCAGTCACATTGGTGCGATCAACGGAAACTAGCGTGGCGTATTGACCACTGGCGTTGGCCAAGGTCGCACCCGGCACAGCGACCACGTAGTAGCCGTAGTCGAGACCAGTGAACGTCGCAGTGTAATTACCGTCCGTGGCATCGGTAGATACCGTAGTGGTCGCAGCCGTGATGTTGTTCTTCTGTGCCCAGTTCGATGCCTTGGTAGCGAAAGCAACCAAGTCTTTTTCTTTTCCAGTCAGACTGGATACGTACTCGTTTGCTTTATCGTTGACGTTCGCGTCGGTAGCACCAGTTACGAAAGTGGAGTCCTTGAAGAACTCCTTCCACCCGTCAGTCAACGTGTAGGAGACAGCCTTGCCGTCACCGCTCACGGTGGCGGAGAACATCTTGTAGGCGTTCACGGTCTTACCGGCGAACTTCGCGTCAGTAGTGCTGACCGTCAGCGTGGCATTATCCGCTGCGTTGGCCGTGGCGACTGTCGTCGCAGCCAATCCAAATACGGTGGCAATCGCCGCAGCGGCAGCGAAAACCCTTTTCATCAGTGATTTCATTACTGTTCCTTCCTCTAAATGGAAATCTTTTCTGTTTGGCAGATACGGTTTGTCTATGTAGTCGTCACGCGGCATGGGCACCTCGCTTTCGTATACGGCTGGAGCCCGAGCGGGCTGTGCCGGATTGAACGCGTTGATCACGCACGTACCAGACCACGCCAGCTCCCATAAGCAGCAAGCCGAACATCAGAAACCACATCGTGCCCGCGCCTCCCGTATCCGGAAGCAACGCCGCATTGGTAACAATGGCCACGCGTTCCTTGGTGTTGTAGGAGACCGATACTTGGTATCCGGCCTCCGCGGGCTTGATGGTCTTGGTGGTATCGCCGTCCTTATAGGTCACGGCGGTTTCTTCCACGGTGTACGTGTAGTAACGCACGATGTCCTTGCCGTTGGCATCCTGTCCATCCACGAATGCGACCGGCAGTCCTTGAATCACCTTGCGCCAGGTGCTGCTCCAGGAAGAGGCATCGGAGGAGTCCAACGTCACCGTCCATGGATTCTTCTGCGTCACGGTTGTGCAATCTGCGCCGAAGCATTGAATCGTCTGCGGCGTCACCGTATTGCCACGGCCATCGGTATAGTGCGCGGCGATCTTCAGTTCGACCGACTGCGGCCGTTCGAGGTTGCCGTCCTTCCATACCTTCTGGACGGTCAGGTCAATGGTTCGGCAGCCGTCCTTGCCGCACGGGTCCTGACCGTCGTCCGGTTCGGGGGTGAGTCCGCCGTTGTTGTCGGATACGGGCACGTCAAGCATGAGCACGGCCTTGGCCGGGGACTGGTAGGCATCGAGCTTTGTGCTGCTGCCATCAGCCACAGTCACGGCATCCTTGATGCCAACCCATGTGGTACCAGCGTCGCCGGATGCGGAGCTGTGCACAGCGCTGCTGTCGTATGTGTTGACCACGTCGAACAGCTTCACTTCCCAACGATCGAGTCCGGTGTTCAGCGCATCGTCTGCCGTGTTCTTCTGCGAGAAGATCTTGTTGCCGTCCTGTGCGGAGGTGCGGGCCTCACTAGCGTTCGCGGCCGCCTTGCGGTAAATGCGATAGGTGTTGTATGCCTTGTCGCCGTTGCCGTCATCGACCGGTCCGAGGATGTCGCTCATGGTGTTGAAGTCCCATACGGACTTGAGTTTGGTGTTCGAGAACGGGTCGACCAGTCCGCTGGCACCGCGGATCGTGTCGGCGTAGACCATGTGGTCGTCTGCCAGCACGCCCTCGTCGTTCAGTCCGGCGAAGCCGCCCGTGTAGCCTGTGGAAAGATCCTTCACACCGTCGGTATCCTGAGTTGCCCCTCCGCCGAACACGTCATAGCCATTGGCGATGCCCGTTACGGTGGACTGTTCCACGCGAGTACGGTTGCCCTTGATGAGCTGGACGGTCAGGTTGCTGCCCGAACCATCCATATCAATGCCGTCTTTGCTGCAAGGCAGTTTGATGACACTATCGCCGATGGTGACAATCGCCACGTCGGTCTGCTGCTGGTTTTCATCATCAGCCTTGGACAGAGCAACGCTCACCTTCAGTCCGAACAGGTTCACGTACAGCACGTTGCCTTCCGAAAGCACCTTGAGATCGAATACCTTGCCGAAGATGGCCGGGAACCACTTGCCTAAATCGATGACGCCGACCTGTTCCGCCTTGTCGAGGTACAGGAGCTTGACCAGCGCGTTCACCACTTGCAGCAGCAGTTCCACAAGTACAGAGTTGACCTTCGCGTCAACCAAATAGGCACGGCTGGTTTCACCGACGAATCCGCCGGCAATCTCACCGCTAGTGACCTTCTTGAGATTGTCAGACGTGCAGCCCTTCACCCTGGCCAAATCCACGTATCCAACAAAACCGCCTGCGACCTCACGTCCGGTAGCCTTGTCGGTGGCTTTGCCGTAATTGTCGCCATGGTGTGTGGCGGTGACGGTATAACCGTCCGGGATGCCGGTGACGCGCGAATCGCCAACGTGCGAGCCCCAGATGTCAAGTACGCCGGCCGTAGCACCAAGCAGATTGAGCGCATCCGTGCCGAGTTGTGCATTGTCGGCGGCGACCGTGCCGGATTTGCCAAGATGCCCGATGAAGCCGCCCACGTAGTTCACGCCGGTCACACTGTTGAGGTTGGTGACCGCAGACTGCTTCACAGAGCCATTGATCAGTCCACCGCCGAAACCACCGACCGCACCGGTGTAACGCTTCGAGTCAAGCATGCCCTTTGTGGTGGAATCATGGGCGACAATCTGGATGCCGTCGCTCACACCGTTGACCTGACCGTCATAGATGAAGGTGCGGAATGCTTCGAGCACGCCCACGTTGCCGACCTTGAGCAGTTTGAGCAGCAGGTTGGTATCCTGCTTATCGCCGGCCTCGCCGCCGCCGACGGAAGCGACGCTGGATACATCAGCAAGACCAAAGAAGCCACCGGCGTATTGCCCGCCTTCGACAGCGCGCAGCCCGTTAATAGTAAGAGAAGCCGGGTCATTGTTCGGATCCGCTTCACTGCCGGTACCTTTGGCGGAATCCTTGTCACCGAGGATCGCGGCTTGCAACGAACCAGCGAAACCGCCGGCGTTCAGGGCATACTTGGCTGTGGTATTACCCTTATCGTCCTTGCTCTCATATGCGCCATTGACCGTGTATCCCCATGCCGGGTCATCCGAGCTCACATGTGCACCGCGAATCGTCGTAACCGTGGCCTGCAATACGCTGACCAGACTTGCCGGGGTCGAGACCAGCGAGTCGAGGATTCCTTGCAGGAATCCCTCGGACGCATTGGTGTCCACATCCGCAACCGCACCGGCAGTGGCCACGCCGATAAATCCGCCGACATTGTTGCGCCCTTCCACCTTGCGCAGGTTGGAAACGTTGGCGCCGGCAGCGGTGACACCCTCGACAAGCTTCTGGCCGTTCTGGTCGAGATCGCCCCAGATCTGGCCACCGACCGCGAGACCGGCATAGCCTCCGGCATTACCGGTACCGTGCGTGATGTCTTCACCGGTGGCCACGACCTTCATACCCTTGCGGTAGCCGGCCACGCTCGAAGATTTGACGACGGGCACAAATACCTGTGCCACGTCGAGCATCTGTCCCAAATCAAGTTTGATGCCTTTGTCGCCGAATAGTTGGATAGAGCCGAACGAGGATGCCGAGCCGGATTCCATCGTGCCTGCATAACCGCCTGCCGCACGCATGGCAGAGACGGTCTTGACATCCATCGACTGGCCATCGGTGATCGTGCCGGTGCGCATCAGACCGACGTGTCCGCCGGCGACGCCGGAATCATGCAAGTTCGCGCCAGTCCGATACTCCGCACGTCCTGCGACGACGTTGAATCCGAAGATGTAGGATTCGAGGAACTTGTCCAGGGAATCCTGGTCGGTAACAGAGCCCGCACCATCAGCCGTGGTCACATCGGTGAATTCCTTGCCATACGCACCGTACTTGCCGATGTTGTCGACCCACGTCTTCCACTGGTCGTAGCTCATATTGCGCAGCGGACCAGTGACCTTCGAGTGCTCCTCGGTCGGGTAGACCACGGACAGCACGCCAGCGAGGTTGCCGGCCTTGATGAGACCGCCGAGCAAGGAGAGCGAACCGCCTTCAGCGGTATCGGCCGCTTCCATGAAGCCGGTGTAGCCGCCGGCGATTTCGGCACCGTATACGCTGCGGATGCGCGCGGCATAGGCTACGCGTTGCGGCCCGTTGTATTTGCCGTCGGTGTTCTCCTGCTTCCATGCTGCGGTGTTGTTGCCCCAGATATGGCCGCCGCGGTTACGTCCCGCATAGCCGCCGGCCATGCCGCGGCGTGTGGTCGTATCCGATGCCGCCTGTGCGCGCACCGCGCCGCCGCACACTGTGGCATCGGTCGAGCTGTTGCGAATCGTCGGCACGAAGTCCTGCACGAGCGAGAGCAGGTTGTCGAGGTTGACGAGCTTCTTGAGCACGCTGCCGTCGCCGAGTACGTTTGCCACGGCTCCCGGCTGCATGGTGCCCACGTAGCCGCCGGCCGAAACCTGGCCGATGATGTATACGAACTCATGCGAGCTGGAGCCCTGGATATGGCCGCCTTCGATGTCTCCGGCGAAGCCGCCGGCCATACCCAGTGGATCGGGCTTGTTGTTGGCGTTCCTATGGTCTGCCGTGCCGGCCAGCACGGAGTATCCGCCGATGCCGCCGGTCACATCGGAATGTTCAATCGTCGAGACGACGACATCCAGCACACTGAGTACATCGTTGAGATTGACGTTCTGGCCGAGCAGGCTCAGGCCGCCGCCCACGGCCGCCGCCGAGCCGATGTCCATTTTGCCGATGTAGCCGCCGGCATACCGAGCGGCGGTGACTGCATATGTGCTGTCTTTGCTCAGATAGGTGTCGTCGATGGATCCGGTGGTTTCCAGATTCTTCGGTGCCTTGACGTCGGTGTGGCGCAGTTGGGTCACGCTGGAATGGGATACCTGCACGCCGGAACCGTATCCAATGTAGCCGCCGGCGGAACCGGATTGCGTATCGGACTGATCAAATCGGGTGGCGGAGACGGTGAAGCCGGGATCATCCGGGTCGGAAATCTTGTTGCCGCTGGTGGTCTCCACGGTGGTGGCATCGGAATGCACGCCCGCGTAGGAGATGAACGGCACATAGCCCTGCACCACCTGCAACAGGTTGGCGAGATCCACCGTACCGAATTTGCCGAGCAAACTCAGGCCGCCGTTGCCAGCCGAAGCGAGCGCGCCGGAAACGACCTTGCCGCCGAAACCACCTGCGTATGCGCCGCCGGTCACATGGTCAAGGTTGACAACGGCCACGGGGTTGGTTTGCACGCGGGACTGTACACCGGCCAGCGTTGAGTCGTTCTTGAGATCGGTTTCGGAGAACTGGTTGACCTTGCCGCTTTGGAAGTTTCCCGCATAGCCGCCCGCGATATCACCTTCGACGTAACCGCCGTTGACGTACGTCACGGTGGTATCCGTATAGCTTGGAATCAGATACGGCATGGCACCGAGCAGGTCGTTCACGGACAGCAGGCCGCCCTTGATGAGGTTGTCCAACACGCTGGAATCATCGGCGTTGCTAAGTGCGTCGGCGAGGCCGCCGGTGGTGGAGAAGCCCACGAAACCGCCTGCCACACCATCGGACGTGCTGGTATCGGCTGTGACCGATTTGAGGTTCGTCACATGGCTTTCCCGGGTCTTGGTGCTGTTGGCCTGACCGTAGAAACCGCCCGCAGCGTAATCGGTGGTCTCGTTGTTCTCGTTCTTGCCGGTCGCCTTGACCGTGAATCCGCCAGAGATGCCGTTCACATTCGATGCAGTGACTGCAACCGAAGAATATTGGGCAACCGATAGCAGACCGGAAAGCTTGATAAGCCCAAGCACATTGAGCCCGCCGGCACCAACGGCGTCGCCTGGTCCGGAGAAGCCGATGAAACCGCCGGCTTCTCCCTTGGCCGTGACCGTGGCCAGATTGGTAAGGTTCGTGTTGGTCACGTCGCCGCCGGTGGCGCATCCGATGGCACCGCCCGCATAGTATGAACCGGCCGTCACCGTCAAACCGGATGCCGGAGCGGTGACAGACATGTTCTCCACGGTGAACGCGGCAAACTGGTCGAACTTCTTGAGCGTGGCGATATCGCCAATTTTCACCACACTGTTGAGCAACCCAGCTACCGTTGTCGGTTGCAGATTGCCGGCGATGCCACCCGCGTAGGAGCCCGTGGCCGTGACCGATTCAAGGCCTTCTATGGTGGTGGAGCGCTGCTGTGGGAAGTCACGAGGATTGTTGTACTTCCAGAACGTAAGGTTCTTGAGATGATCCTGTGAGGAGTCGCCGATCACCGTGCCCGATCCTTCGCCCACGAGACCGCCCGCGTAATCGCCACCAGCCTTAACGGTGAGGGAGCCCTTCATCTGCGTGCCGAGAATCACGGAGGGATTCACACCGACGATGGACAGCAGTTCTCCCGCACCACTACCGCTGCCGCTCAGCAATTTGGCCACAGCCTTGGTGAGTTGTTTCAGCAGCGATGCGTTCGCGGCATCGTCCGTGCCGAGTTCCAGGCCCCATCCCACGGAGGCGAATCCGGTGAATCCTCCGGCGTGGGATTTATCAGTAGACACGGCAGCCGTGGCTGAAATCGTATTATTGACCGCGTAGGCATTGGCCATCGCGCCGCTAAATCCACCGGCATAGTCCGTGGCAGATACAGTGACCTTGCCATCGCCGTCGACGGTCAGGCCACTGTTTTCGATGAGGCTCTGCGGACGCAGCGCAGACAGCAAGTCGACGCCAAGCGAGTTAATCAGACCGCCCACGTTGCCGTTGCGGCTTACTCCGGCAAAACCACCGGCATATTGCGTTGCCCGCACGGTGAAACCGTTCGTGCTCGTCACCGAAGAGTTCTCAATGATTGCACCAATCTGTGCACCGACAAAGCCGCCGGCCTGCGGGTTGTCCTTGTTGCCGATCACCACGTTCTTTTTGAACCCGTTCACCGAACTATTCGAGATAACCGGGTTGTAGTAGCCAACCGGAATCAAGGCATTCAGTCCGAGCGTGCCGGACAGCAACCAGTCCACCAAATCGCCCAGCCCGAGGAACGGGATGACACCCAAGATCTTCGAGAGTACATTGGTGAGCGCTCCTACGATGCCGGAGACTGCATCGTATCGGGTTGCGCCCTCAACATATCCCACGAAACCACCGGTCATACGGCTTACGCTGGATACCGAAACATCTGCTACCTCGCAGTCCGTAACCTTGGTGTCCCCGTAGATACGGCCGGCAAATGCACCCGTGGCGAGGTTGGAAGGATTGTCTTTGTGCAGGGTGAGCAGACCTTGAAGATTGAGGTCAAGATCTACTTGTCCGAATGTCAATAGTTTTAACGCCTTCAACAGTGTGTCGAGCAGTAATCCCACTGCCGAAGTGAGCATACCGAGCAAGGTCGGCGGAATATACGATTCACTCGTATGATTCGTCACCGACACATCCTGCAGCTTGAGGTTCGACACCACGGCCGTACCGGCGCTGCCCAGACTGTTGCTGTTCATCACGGTCTTGTTCGTGATCGAGGCGAAGAAGCCGATGCCCTGCTGCTTGCTGACATCCAGCTGGTCGCCTTTGACATTAGAGACCATATCTTTCTGATTGACGACCACATGGCTGATGACCGGCCGAGCTGCGGTAGCGTGAACCACGCTTGCGCCATCGGCCCCAACAGCCTTCCACAGGCTGGCTTCGGTGTCGCCGTCATTGGAGACCGCACCGAGCATAGTGCCGGAGAACATGAGCGGAGTCCACTCGGTGTTGTTGGTATCTGCCGCGTTCTTGGACAGGTCGATGTCGCGGAAGATCAGGTAGTTGGCGTCTGCGGAATAGGTCAGGCCGGTGTTGGCAGCGGAGTAGTCCGTTTGCGTGCCATCAGCACCCACGCCGTAATACTTGGTGCGGGTCCTGTTGACGCTTAACGCCGTGCATGCCAGCAGTGGACTGTCGTGGTCGGAGGCATCAGTATCGCGCAAAATATCTGAATCGGAGAGATCGGCGTCACCGGCGTATTCGGAAGACGGCGTGCCGTCCACCCACTGATAATTGAGGGCTCCTTGCTGCATGCAAGTCTGCGTGACCTTGTTGATGCGGCCAATAACCTTCTTGCCAGAACCAATCGCACGCAGCTGCTGCTCGTTACCAATCAGGATGTAGGTCTTGCCGTTGATCTCCTTGGTGACCTGACCCTCAAAGTCACGGCCGCCAAGCGCCGTCGCGGCGACCTGCACATCGGCCTTCGCCGGCGATTGATCCGTCGCATTTGAGGAATCGTTCTTGGCATCTTGAGAAGAAGCATCGTTTGGAGCCTGCGTTTGGGCTCCATCATTAGTGGAATTGCCAGCGGTAGCTTCTGCTGAGTCGTCCGCCTTATTGCCTGCCTCACCATTTGAGGATTCGGAAGAATCACCAGTAGTAGAAGATGAAGGAGATGAATCCTGCTGTGCGTCTTGATTCGTTTCGGAAGGTGTTGGCGCACCGTTTGATGTATTGGCCTCTTCTGACGTCTTATCGTCAACGTTGACATTGCGGGCAGAAGGAGCAGCTACGACAGTCCCCCCCCCTCAGAAATTACGGCGTTAGGAGAGCTACTCACATCGTCTATATTCTGAGCATATGCTGCAGGCACCATGCACACGATGGACAAGGAAACAGCAATAACCGAAGCAAGGCAACGCTTCAAAGACAGGCACTGCCGTCCAGATTCCTGTTCTGTTCCTCCGTTAAACCCGCAACGGACGAACTTCGATTCCGAGCTCATTGTTTCCTCTCATAGATTCGCAACCCCCTTTCGGGAGGTTACTGCATACAACTATACGGAAGAGGTTGACAAAAGAACAAAAAACGTTCATTTGCTGGGGCCGGTTAGTGTATGTCTTTCTGAGCAAAAAGAAAAAGCCCCGCAGCTATGCAGGGCTTTTCCAACGAGGTCATGAGAGAGGAAGAGAACGACCCCGTTTAATGGTTGACGAAGCTTTAGGACCTCGCCAAATCACTCATCATTCCGCACTTTCAAGTTTACGCCAATCTCACTTTCGATTTTACGCCGACAGCACTGCTGACGATTACACTTTCGATATTGAGAAATCACAGGAAAGCAGCAAAAGGTCATAAGAAAACCCGCCCGGGAAAGGAGGAAGACTGGGCGGGTTGAGGAGAGGAAGAAAAGGAGGTCAGTTATGGATTACTTGGCGACCTCCTTGGAGTCCTTGTTCTTCGGCATAACCCAGAACTTGAGCAGCGGGTAGCTCACGATCACGGCGAGCAGGGTGTTGACCACGGAAGCGATGGTGCCAGCAATGCCAGCGCCCATGCCCCAACCCTGGCACAGACCGGTCACATAGCCCGGCAGCACAAGGTTCACAACCACGATGATCACAGCGAGGATCACGTACTTCCAAGCGGCATCCTTGAAGCTGGAGTCAGACTTGAACACCCACTTCATCTGCACGAAGAAGTTCACCACCTGGGCGAGCGCCTCGGCAAGTAGGAAGGTGAGGAAGCCGCCCAGACCGTTGCCCTGAGTGTCGTAGTTGAAGATCAGGAAGTGGAACGGCTGCGTCAGGCCCATGCCGCTGATGAAGATGGCGGTGCCGATCCACGTCACCACGAAACGGGTGATGGTGGAGATGTTCGACAGCACGTTGAACAGGATGAACTCCCAGATGTTCGGGTGGTCCTTGATCCACTGGCGGATCGGACCGACCTTCTCAGCCGGCTGCGTTGCGTTGTTATCAGTCATTGTTCAGCTCCTTTGCAGTGCGCTTGTTTGCGGATTGGTTGCGGAAGAAGCCGGCGATGACGCCGCCCAATCCGCGGAAGGTGTGTCCGTTGGCGATTTTGACGATGGCGTCGACCATCGCGGAATCGACCATGCCTTGGGTCATCTTGCTCATGGCTCGCGGAGGCATGTTCAGGATGAACAGGGTGTTGAGGTCCGGAGCGCCGGTCTTCTGACGAATCTTGGCTTCCTGCTTGGTGAGCGTCTTGGCGACGGTACGCGCCACGAAGCCCTTGGAATCCACCCACGACATGATCGGATCGTTCACGCCGAACGTCACCGGCTTGCCCGGTGCCACAACCTCATGGCCGAACAGCACGGCCATTTCGGCGTCGGTCACTTCCTTGACGTGGCCGCTGAGATAATGGCCGAGCGCAGTATCCGCGGCAACCGGATTGACATCGCCTGCGACGGTGTGCGGAATCGTAAGCGGCAGGTGTTCGGCGTTGTCGCCCACCATCAGCGTCCACTCGCCGGTTTCCGTCTTCCATTCGTTGCTGGCAGCGTCGAAGTGACGGAAGGTGTAACGGTCGAAATCGATGTGCACGCTCTTGCTTTCGTGTGCGGCAAGCGAAACCTTGGCGAAGCCCTTGAGTTCGCGATCGGGGCGCAGTACGCCACCTTGCGGACCGCGCACGTACAGCTGTACAACGGTCGAACCGGCAACATCGGAATCGTTGCTGACCATCACGTCAATGCCGTTCTCACCAGCAGTGGCGGCACTGTAGGTGAACGTGGAGTAGCTCAAGCCGTAACCGAACGGGAAGCGCACGGGCACACCGGCGGTCTCGTAATAACGGTAGCCAACGAACGGGCCTTCGCGGTAGATCGCATCGCGGCCGACTGCCGGATACCAACCGGAGCTCGGGCAATCCTCGTAATGCATCGGCCAGGTTTCGGCCAAGTGGCCGGACGGATTGATCTCACCGGTCAGCGCGCGCACGGTCGCGGAAGCGCCGGCCTGACCCGACAGACCCACGTAAAGCACTGCGGCAACGTCGTCAATCCACGGCAGTTCCACCGGAGAGCCGGCGACAAGCACGACCACGATCGGCTTGCCCGCGCCCTTCAGCGCTTCGACCAGATCGTTCTGCACCTGCGGAATCGCCATGGTGGAACGGTCAAGGCCTTCGGATTCGCTGCGTTCGTCAAGACCGACGACTGCAAGCACCGCATCAACGCTTTCCTTGCCAGCCAGCGCGACTGCGTCTTCCACGAGCACGCGGTCAGCCTTGCCCTGGCGGTCATAGCCCTGCTCATAGCCGGCAAGCACGAGGCCTTCGGCGTTCTTGACCTCTTCAAGAATGTTCTCTTCCTTGGTGGCGTTCACCTTGGAGGAGCCGGAACCCTGATAACGTGCGGTTGCGGCCATATCGCCGATCACCGCCACGCGGGTGCCGGCCTTGAATGGCAGGGTCGCGTTATCGTTCTTCAACAGCACACTGGAGCCTTCGGCCACCTTGCGTGCCACGTCGTGATGCGCTGCTGCGATATCGTCTTTGAGCAGATCGTTACGTCCAACACCGACCAGCTTGGTCGCTGCCGCGATTTTTGCGACTTCTGCGGCACGCGCGTTGATATCGGCTTCAGACAGGGTTCCCGCCTTGACCGCGCCTTCCAGCTCACGCACGGAAGTGAAGCCCGGAGACGGCATTTCCAGCGATCCGCCTGCCTTGACTGCTGCGACCGCGGAGTTGGATCCGCCCCAGTCGGAGACGACCATGCCGTCGAAGCCCCATTCGTCGCGCAGAATCTCCTGGAGCAAATGTTTGTTTTCGTGCGCGTAGACGCCGTTGATCTCGTTGTAGGAGGTCATGATGGTCAGCGGCTTGGCTTCACGCACTGCGATTTCGAAACCGGTCAGATACAGTTCGCGCATGGTGCGCTCGTCGACCACGGAGTTGCTGGCCTGGCGGCGCAGTTCCTGGCTGTTGACCGCGAAATGCTTCGGGCATGCGGAGATGCCGTTGCTCTGGATGCCGCGGATCAGGCCTGCCGCCATACGTCCGGCGACGATCGGATCTTCGGAATAGTATTCGAAGTTACGTCCGCACAGCGGGTTGCGCTTGATGTTCAGACCCGGGCCGAGCAGCACGTTCACGTCAAGATCGTGCGCTTCGTTGCCGAGGGCCTCGCCCATTTCTTCGGCGAGCGCCGGATCCCAAGAATTGGCCACGGTTCCTGCGGTCGGGAAGCAGGTGGCCGGCTTGGATGCGCCGATGCCGAGATGATCGCCTTCGCCGAGCTGGCGGCGCACGCCGTGGGGGCCGTCGCTCATCACGAAGCTGGGGATGTCTGCGCGGTCGTTGCCTCGCGAATCCCATTCGGATCCACCGGAAAGCATTGCGGCCTTTTCAACGACCGAAAGTTCTTCGAGTTCCATTGGTTCTCCCTTGCACTAACTCCTCGAACCCGCTTGGCCCTCCCTGAGCCTGCGCTGTTCTTGTTGCGGATGTTCTTGGCTGCATCGCATGTGAGCATCCGCCGCTAGTTTGATTGAACCAGCCTTTCGCCGCCAACCTGCGCCCCATTACACAACCTGTCGTTTTGCCCGCACAATCGGACATTCCTTAACTGATTTCGGAATCAAAGGAACTCACATAGCAGATACGTTTTTACCGCTCCGCCGCGCTTTCGTATGCGTTCCATACACACCATACGGCGTAGGAAATGAGCGGACAGATGGTGGCGGAAATAATCACGTCGGTCGGATAGTGCAAGCCGAGCAGCAATCGCGAACAGGCGACCGTCGCGACAAGCGCGACAGCGCCGATGACCGCCCTGCGGAGGAACACCCGTCTTCCGTTTGCGCGCCCGTCATCTTCTCCGTCGGGGAAGCGTTTGCGTGCGAAATTACGTACGGTAAGAATCATCATGACCGATACGATCACCGCGGCTGCCGTGTGACCACTCGGAAAACTTGGATCGCCTGGCAATAGATCACTGCCGACGGAAGTAATCGGACGGGGGCGTTCGACCAGCCATTTGACACCGGTCACGTACAGTATCGGCGCCGCCGACACGACGACATCGCGGATGACGACGCGCCTGCTGCCGGTAATACGCAAATCGACAGCGGCAAGCGCGGCGACGATTGCGATGCAGCCTACCGTTGAAAACAAATACGCAAGTACCGTAGAGCAGTCGCGCAACCCTTCTGGCAGCGCCGCTAAAGCCTGCAAAATATTGGTCTCACGCATTGTCGCGATTGCCGAATTGCGCAGTGCGACGCCAATCATAGGCACAATGCCGCACAATATGGCGGTTGCGATTACCACAGCCGCCGCTCTCGCGATGCTTCCGTTCTTCATATGCATGATTTCAGTTAAGCACAGTTCACCATACCGTTGCCGTATGTTCGCATCCGGGGTATCCCCGAAAATCGAGGATTATCCTTCAGGGGGCTTCCCCGACACGCGCGCTGCAGACGGCCGCGCAACGCAAATATGGCATACCCGCACGGGAAGTACCGCGAACGATGCGAGAATCGGAATTGGCGTTTAAGAAGGAAAGAAGGAAATATGACCGAACCGATAGCAATGACCATACGCCATATGAAAATCGAGGATTATCCGCTGGTATACGGACTGTGGACACGATGCACAGGTTTCACCATGAGGGATATAGACGATTGCGAGGATGCGATAAAGACGTTTCTCAAACGCAATCCCGACACCTGCTTCGTAGCCGAGGACGATGACGGAAGAATCATTGGCGCGATTCTTGCCGGCAACGACGGAAGACGGTCGCGCATCTACCACACGGCGGTCGACCCCGACGCACGTGGTAGGGGCATTGGCTCGATGTTGGTGGGCCGTGTGGTTGAAACGCTTCGTGCGATCGGTCTGCCGAAAGTCGCTGTCGGAGTGCCCGCAGACAACGATGCCGGCAACGATTTCTGGGAACGGCAGGGCTTTGCAGTCCGTGACGATTTGGTTTATCGAGAACTGCCGTTGTAATAACGAACCATCCACGATGCCGTGCACGTCGCCCCCAGCCCACGTTGTTCGCGAACAGTGAGTAAAAGCCCCGTACCGCCCCACCCATGGACACGTAGGCAGCGGCGGCGATGCCGCGGCCCAACGCGTTCATTGCGTGGCGCAGCGGCCACGCGTCAAGAGGGCCCCTGCCGCAATGGAAGTCCGAGAGGCCATTGATGGTGGATCGCTGTTCAGACGGAAGACACGGCCTGTACGAACGAACTACGCCTTGGTTAGCTTCTTATGTCTGAGGGTGTAAACGGCATCGGCGGAATCGGCGACACGCTTGGAATGCGTCACCACAATGACACATTTACCGAGTTGATGAGCGGCATCCCGCAAAAGGTCAATCACCTCATCAGTCATTTCCGGATCCAGGCTGCCAGTCGGTTCATCCGCCAGAATCGCGCGGCCGGGCGCCACTAGCTCGCGATCGCTTCCTTTTGGCGAAGCATCTGTGTCTGCTTTGTGACCGGCGGCGGTTCCAGGCTTACTTTGCTGTTTCGGATCGCCCCCCCATGTGTGCGGGTGATCAGCCCGTTTTCCTGTAACACACGCAGATCGTTGCGGATGGTGGATGGCGATACCCCGAAATAATTG
>OKRT01000375.1_pt1 | contig 21401 bp, 19 predicted proteins | sample 1601111 | NCBI WGS metagenome assembly OKRT01 (sample SAMEA3541572, study PRJEB24748) | human gut metagenome | biome: human gut; feature: human-associated habitat; material: faeces | place: China | collected 2012 | reverse complement strand
GAATTCGGCGCAGACGATCCCCGTCGCCATCGCCACGTTGAGCGATTCCGAACCCTCCATATGCTTCCCCAGGAACACAGCGATGGACTGGGCCAGCTTGTACTCCACCTCGCCGCCGGTGAGGTTCTCCTCCGGCGCGGTGAATACCACACTGCCCAGCACGTCCCCCTCCGACAAAATGGGAGCCACGGTATCCAGGAAAAACCGTCCCTCCTCGGCGCATAGGGGCACGCCGATCTCGCCAACCTTATGCTGGTAGATCTGCCGGCTCTCCATCAGCCGCTCCAGCTCGGGGGCAATCTGCTTGTCCAGCAGCTCCCGCCGGGGTGCACCGGCCAGAGCAATAATGTTGTCCCGGTCGGTGATCACCGCGATCCTTCCTGTAGTGCGGTTGAGGGTCTCGCACATCTGGGCGGCAAACTCCGTCAAGCCCCCCAGCAGGGAATACTTTTTAAAAATCACACTGCCATCCCGCTCCGTGTAAATTTCCAGTGGGTCGCCCTCTCGGATTCGCATGGTACGTCGAATTTCTTTTGGTATTACGACACGACCTAAGTCATCGATCCTGCGGACAATACCTGTTGCTTTCATCTATATAATTCCTCCCACGGTGGTTTTTTGGAAACAAAATATAGTATGGACAGGAAAACGGAGGCTATGCGTGGATCATTCACAGGGACCCATTCCCAGCTGCCCATTATTTTTGTACGCATTTGTGCGTCATACAAAGACAAAAAGCTTGACGAACAGGTGAAAAAAACGTAAAATAGTGAACTAGCTGCAAAAGCAGTTTCCATCCTGGCGCAAGCCGGAGAGAGGGGTGGAGCTGGCAGCGAAAATAAAAGAAGGGAAAGAAACATCGTGGAAGAGAAAAAATTCCAACCCTATGTCCCCGCGGACAAGGTGATGCCGGAATTTACCGTGGTTTCCATTGTGTTGGGCGCTATTCTGGCCATCGTCTTTGGCGGCGCCAACGCCTACCTGGGACTGCGCGTAGGCATGACCGTTTCCGCATCCATCCCCGCGGCTGTTATTTCCATGGGCGTCATCCGCAAGATCCTGCGGCGCGATTCCATCCTGGAAAATAACATGGTGCAGACCATCGGCTCCGCCGGTGAGTCCGTGGCCGCCGGTGCCATCTTCACCCTGCCTGCTCTGTTTATGTGGGCCAAAGAAGGCATGGGCAACGCTCCCGGCCTGGTGGAGATCGGCCTGATTGCCCTGTGCGGCGGCGTACTGGGCGTGCTGATGATGATCCCCCTGCGCAGCGCTCTGATCGTCAAGGAGCACGGCGTGCTGGCTTACCCCGAGGGACAGGCCTGCGCCGAGGTTCTGATCGCCGGTGAAGAGGGCGGCGCCAAGGCGTCCACCGTGTTCTCCGGTCTGGGCATCGCTGCCGTCTACAAGTTCATTGCCGACGGCCTGAAGATCTTCCCCAGCGAGATCACCTATGATATCTCCGCTTACAAGGGCTCCGGTGTGGGCATCGACGTGCTGCCCGCCCTGGCCGGCGTGGGCTATATCTGCGGCGCCAAGGTATCCTCTTACCTGTTCGCCGGCGGTATCCTGGGCTGGCTGGTCATCATGCCTCTGATGGTTCTGTTCGGCGGCGACGCCGTCATGTTCCCCGTCACCGACATGACCATCAACGAGCTGGTGGCTGCTAACGGCGTGTCCGCCCTGTGGAGCAACTACCTGCGCTACATTGGCGCCGGTGCCGTGGCCTGCGGCGGCGTGCTCAGCCTCATCAAGTCTCTGCCTCTGATCGTGCGCACCTTCAAGGACGCCATGGGCGACTACGGCAAGGGCCGCACCGTCAGCACCCTGCGTACCGAGCAGGACATCCCCATGAAGGTCGTTCTGCTGGGCGTGCTGCTGGTGGCCATCGTGCTGTGGCTGGTTCCTGCTATCCCCCTGAACCTGTTCACCGCTCTGATCGTCATTGTCTTCGGCTTCTTCTTTGCCACCGTGTCCTCCCGGATGGTGGGCCTCATTGGTTCTTCCAATAACCCCGTCTCCGGCATGGCCATTGCTACCCTGCTCATCTCCACCATGCTGCTGAAGGCCACCGGCACCGTTGGCATTGAGGGCATGACTGCTGCCATCGTCATCGGCGGCATCATCTGCGTCATCGCTGCCATCGCCGGCGATACCTCTCAGGACCTGAAGACCGGCTTCCTGGTTGGCGCTACCCCCAAGAAGCAGCAGATCGGCGAGCTGATCGGTGTTGCGGTTTCCTCCGTGGCCATCGGCGCTATCCTGTACCTGCTGAGCATGGCTTGGGGCGGCTACGGCTCCAACGACCTGCCCGCTCCTCAGGCGATGCTGATGAAGATGATCGTCGAGGGCGTTATGGGCGGCAACCTGCCCTGGAACATGGTGTTCGCCGGCGTGTTCATCGCCATCGTGGTAGAGGTGCTGGGCATCCCCGTGCTGCCCTTCGCCATCGGCCTGTATCTGCCCATCTACCTGTCCGTGCCCATGATGCTGGGCGGCGCTCTGCGCTGGTTCCTGGAGAAGCGTAAGTACGCCTCTGAGAAGGACAAGAACGACACCGTGCAGTCCGGCGTGCTGTACTCCTCCGGCCTCATCGCCGGCGAGGGTATCGTGGGCATCCTGCTGGCCGTGCTGGCTATCATCCCCGCTGGTATGAGCGATGAAGGCGTTGCTCTGTATGTCAGCGACAAGATCAACTTCAGCAAGGTCTTCAGCATCGGCAACATCGGCGGTCTCATCTGCTTTGCCGTCATCCTGTTCACCATCTATCTCTTCGCCACCAAGGACAGCAAGAAGAAGTAATTCTTGTTTTTTCCCCAGCCGGGCTGTATACTTTGGTATGCAGCCCGGTTTGGGTTATTATCCATGAGGAGAAACGAAATGGCCAAGAAAAAGAGCGAGAACTATTTGGATTTCATCCCCGTTATCAACCCCAAAAATGACTGGAGCGAGGGCGAGGACGGTATTGTCACCATCCATATGGTCCACCGGGGCTTCTACGCTACCATCGCCCAGAAGGTCTTCCACACGCCCCGAGTCAGCCACATCAAGCTGGACGAGTACGGCAGCTTTCTGTGGAAACGGATCAACGGCGAACGCACGGTGGGTCAGCTGGCCCAGCAGCTGAAGGAACAGTTCGGCGACCAGGCCGAACCTCTCTACGATCGACTGGTAAAATATATGCAGATCCTGCGCAACAACGAGTTTATCCTGTTTCGCGGAAAGGACAAGGTGAAGGAATGAATACCTGGGAAACCATTCTGGGCATTCTGGCCTTTGCCGTGGTCATCGCGGTGCTGTATGTGTGGGGTCTGAAAAAGAGCTACACCCAAAGCGCCGATCTGGAACGCATTTTGCTCAGTAAAAGTGCGGGAAAGGTGGTAAACTACCTCAAGAAAAATGAGGAGATCACTCTTTCCCAGATGGCCCAGCTCTGCACCGGCGTAAAGGCCGGTCAGTTCTGGTCCCGGCAAAGAGCGATGGTACAAAACCCCAAGACCTTTGCCCCCAAATTAGCCCAATACATGGTGGAACAGCTGCTGCTGGAGAAGGTCTCCAACAGCAGCTACCGCCTGAGGAAATAAATCTGCCACGAGAGGAGTATGCAGCTATGAACGTACTATCCAACCTGGAACCCAAGAGCGTATTCCGCTTCTTTGAAGATCTGTGCGCCATTCCCCACGGCTCCCGGAACACCAAGGCCATCAGCGACTACTGTGTGGCCTTCGCCAAGGAGCGCGGCCTGGAGCACTACCAGGACCAGGACAATAACATCATCATCATCAAAGAGGCCACTGCCGGCTATGAGAATGCCCCCGCCATCATCCTCCAGGGCCACCTGGACATGGTGTGTGAGAAGGAGCATGACTGCACCAAGGATATGGACAAGGAAGGTCTGGACCTGATGGTGGAGGGCGATTTTGTCACCGCCAAGGGCACCACCCTGGGCGGCGATGACGGCATCGCCGTGGCTATGGCTCTGGCCATTCTGGACGCCAAGGACATCCCCCATCCCCGCCTGGAGGCCGTGTTCACCGTGGACGAGGAGATCGGCATGCTGGGCGCTGTTTCCATGGACGTGTCTCCCCTGAAGGGCCGCCAGCTGCTGAACCTGGACTCCGAGGAGGAGGGCGTGTTCACCGTCAGCTGCGCCGGCGGCAATGTAACCACCTGCCTGCTGCCCATCGCCCGTGCTCCCTTCCAGGGAAGCGCCCTCACCATTACCATCAGCGGCCTGCAGGGCGGCCACTCCGGCACGGAGATCCACAAGGGCCGTGCCAATGCCAACATGCTCATGGGCCGTCTGCTTCAGGCTGTGGCCGCAGCGACTGAAATGCGCATTATGGCTGTGAACGGCGGTCTGAAGGACAACGCCATTCCCATCAAGACTCAGGCTCAGGTGCTGGTGGCTGACGCCGCCGCTGCCAAGGCCGCCGCCCAGGAGATGGGCGCCCACTTTGCCGCCGAGTACCGGGTCACCGATCCCAACGTAGCCGTATCCGTGGAGGACGCCGGCGAAGGCGAGGCCATGGACGCCGCCTCCACCAAGAAGGTGCTGTGCATGCTTACCTGCCTGCCCAACGGGGTTCAGGTCATGAGCGCCGACATCGCGGGTCTGGTGCAGACTTCTCTGAACCTGGGCATCCTGACCACTGAGGACTCCGTGGTGCGTGCCTCCTTCTGCGTACGCAGCTCGGTGGACTCTCAGAAGGAGATGCTCAAGGCCCGTCTGTCCAGCCTGATGGAGCAGCTGGGCGGCAGCGTGGAGTTCTTCGGCGAGTACTCCGGCTGGGAGTATCTGGCTGACTCCCCCCTGCGTGATCGCCTGGTGGCCGTCTTCCGCGAGCAGTACAGCCGTGAGCCTCGCATCGAGGCCATCCACGCCGGCGTGGAGTGCGGTATTTTCGCCGGCAAGCTGCCTGGCCTGGACTGTGTGTCCATCGGTCCCGACCTGTTTGAGATCCACACTCCCCGGGAGCGCATGAGCATTTCCTCCGTGCAGCGCCTGTGGAATTTCGTCCTTGAAGTATTGAAGCGCAGCAAATAAACTATTCGTAATTGAAAATAGGCAAAAAAACTGGCAGCTCGTTGAGCTTCCAGTTTTTTATTGCCTTAAAACTCCTCTTCTTCCTCTCCCTCCAGGTCGGGACAAAACTGGTCCAGAACTGGACGCACAATCACCTGACCTGCCACACAGGGGAACATCAGTCCGCCCAGCAGGAAATAGGGAATGCTAAAGGGAAGAAATCCGATGGCCAGAGCGGCCAGACAGTCGTTGAGCAGAGCGCACATCAGCGCCTGTCCCGGACGGGCAAAGCCCAGAGCAAAACTCTGCCGCACCGCCTGGCCCAGCGGCATCCCCGAGGCGGCCAGAGGAAAGAGATAGGCCGACATAAGAAGGGAGACCACAAACACAAACACAGAAAACACACACGGCAAAAAGAGGATCCAGTTTCCTACCGCCTGGCCCGCATAGAAAAAGCTGGACCACAGGGAGATGACAGGCAGAAGGACCGCCAGGAAAAAGGTGGGATACGAGCGCCAGAAGTTGGCGCGGAAGGACTGCCAGAACTCCCGGACGGTGACGCTGCGGTCCTCCGCCATTCTCCGGGACATGTGGTTCATAGCCAAAAGCGCGGGGGGCAGGGTAACCAGGGGCACCAGGGAGAGGCAGGTGAGGGCATCCACCTTTACAATGGTCAGCCACTCCCGGGAGAAGATCTCCAGCAATCCGGAGGGACCGGTGCGCTCCTGGCGGCGGCGAAAATCATTGGGATTGAAAAACATCTGGTGCCTCCTTAGTTACGGACCTTGGGCGCCTTGGGCTGGCTTTGCTCGGCGCTCTGTTTTTTCTCCAGGGCCATGAGATCCTCCTGGCGCCATACCCGAGGGGGCAGGCCCTGATATTTGCGGAACACCTTGGAGAAGTACAGCTGGTTGGGATAGCCCACCATACTGGCCACCTCTCCGATGCTCATGTTGGTGTTGCGCATGAGCTCCATGGCCTTGTTCACCCGGTAGCGGGCCAGGTATTCCTGGGGCGTCTGGCCCATGACTTCCTTGAACAGGCGGCTGAAGTAGGTGCGGTTGAGACCGCAGAAGCTGGCAATCTGTTCGATGCGGATGTCATCCCGGTAGTACTGGTCGATGAAGTGGATGGCCTCCCGGATGTAAAAGCCCTGCTGAGACAGGCCCCGCACCCGCTGCTTGGAGGAGGAGCTGTCAATCAGAGCGTCCAGGAAAAGGTAGAAGTGGGCCATCAGCTTCAGGGACGAGAACTGGGCATGGTTGGCAATAAACAGCAGCTCATCCTTCACCGGCTGGGACATGTCAGGCTGGATGGGGGTGTAGACCGGCTGGTCCTCCCCCAGTCCGGCCAGGGTCAGCCGGTACTGGGCCTGGACCCCGCCAAATTCCACCCAGGTGTAGGCCCAAGGGTCTTTTTCGTCGGCACAGTAGGTAGTCACCTGGTTGGGGCAGATCAGGAAGCCCTGTCCGGCCCGCAGAGGATAGGCCCGAACGGAGCCGTCCCGCTGCCGCACCTCCAGGTGTCCCTTCCCGGAAATGATGTAGTGGAAGAGATAGTTGTTGCGCACATGGGGCCCATAGGAATACAGGGACTCGCACTGCTCCCAGCCGAACTGCACCAAAAACAGATCCACAAAATTTTCATGGGGAAACACAGAAAAGCGTCCCTGGTCCATGGGTCATTCTCCTCTCAAAGTGAGTCAAACACGCTCCAGATCAAATTGCAGCGCCTGATACTCCTGCAGGATGGGCAGGGCCAGGCCGCCGTACATCAGCTGATCGCCGCCATACACTTCGCCGTTGACTTTATAGTCCGCATTGGGGTCCAGTCCCTTCAGCCGCAGCAGGGGACGAATGGGATTGGCGTGTCCCACCCCCATGACCACGCCCACCAGAGCGCGGCTCTTGTCCGGGGAGACATGCATCCAGGCGTTGAAGGCCTCCTGCCGGAAGGGATTGCTGAGGCGGTAGTAGTCGCCCCGCAGCACCAGGTCCCAGCAGCTGCGGAAGTGCTGGATCTGGGTGCGGACCTCCTCCATCTCCTCAGAAGTGATCTCGTTAAGGTCCAGCTCATAGCCAAAGGTACCTGCGGCAGCTACCACGCCGCGGGTGTGCATGGAGACGCTGCGGCCGGTCTGGCCGTTGGGCACGGCGGACACATGGGCGCCCACCGCTGCGCAGGGATAACAGAAAGAAGTACCGTACTGGATGCGCAGGCGCTCAATGGCGTCGGTGTTGTCGCTGCACCAGATCTGGGGGGTGTAGTAGAGCATACCGCAGTCAAAGCGTCCGCCGCCGCCGCTGCACCCCTCGATGAGCACCTGGGGGAACTCCTGATGGAGCATTTCCAAGATCTCATACACGCCCAGCACATAGCGGTGGTATACCTCGCCCTGACGCTGGGCGGGAAGGGCGGCGCTCCACACGTCGGTGAGGCTGCGGTTCATGTCCCACTTGATGTAGGAGATGGGGGCGCTGTTCAGGGTAGCCCGGAGGTTATCCATAATGTACTGGCGCACCTCGGCCCGGGTCAGATCCAGCACCAGCTGGGAGCGGCCCCGGGTCATGGGACGGCCAGGCACCTGGAAGGCCCAGTCGGGATGGGCCCGGTAGAGGTCGGAGTCCTCGTTGACCATCTCCGGCTCCACCCAGAGGCCAAACTTCATTCCCATCTCCTCGATGCGGTGGGCCAGGGGGCCCAAGCCGCCAGGGAGCTTGGTCTGGTTCACATTCCAGTCGCCCAGGCCGGCAAAGTCATCATTGCGTTTGCCAAACCAGCCGTCGTCCATGACCATCATCTCCACGCCCACCTGGCTGGCCGCCTTGGCAATGGAGCAGATCTTCTCTGCGTCAAAGTCAAACAGGGTGGCCTCCCAGTTGTTGATGAGGATGGGCCGGCGCTGGTCCTTCCAGGGACCCCGGCACAGGTTGAGACGGATGGCCCGGTGGAGCTGACGGCTCATGTGGCCCAGGCCCTGGGCGGAGAATACCATCGCCGCCTCCGGGGTGGTAAAGGACTCGCCGGGCTGGAGCTTCCAACGGAAGTGGAAGGGATTGATCCCCAGAGTCAGGCGGGTCTCGTGGAACTGGGTATACTCGGTGTTGGCCTGGAAACTACCGGAGTAGACCAGAGCCACGCCCCAGCAGCGTCCGGCGTCCTCGGTGGTCTCATGGTCACACAGCACCACAAAGGGGTTCTGCTGATGGCTGGACGTACCGCGGACGCTGCCTACGGTGTGGACCCCCTGGGTCAGAGGCATCCGCACCGGCTCCCGCTCCCGGGCGTAGGCGCCGCCCAGGGTAATGAGGTCGTGCTCACCAGCGGGGAAGTCCAGGCATACCGAAGATACCCGCTCCAGCTCCATGGGGCTCTCGCCCCCATTGCGCACCCGTACAGCCCGGGTGATCAGATCGTACTCTTCCAGCACGCCGTACAGCAGTTCAACTTCCAGGCCGGTGCAGCTGTCCCGCAGCTCCACAGACAGGGTCTGGACGGTCACACCCTCATCGTAGAAGGCGGGCAGCCCCTCCAGGGCATACTTTCCTTCCCGGACGGTGTGACCCACATAGCGCAGATCCACGGTGCGGCTTCCCTTTCCGCAGGTAGCCTCCACGCTGGGCACACGGAAGTCGCCTACGCCGCAGGAGGAGTATTCCTGAGGCAGGGTATCCAGCGAGTAGGTGCGGTCCTTCCCTACTTCGTAGGGGTTGGGCGAAAAACCACGGTCCTCATGCACGATGCGGTTGGACAGGTCACCGCCCCGCAGGCGGGGACCGTAGTAGGTATGCAGCAGCACTCCCGTGGAGTCCACCTTCATCTGATAGGTGGTGGCGGCAGTGCTCAGAGTAATAGTATTGCGGCGTTCATCAAAGAAAATCATAACTGGTCATCCTTAAATCATAGAGTGCGCAAATGGGCGGCCTGCCACCTGGGGCGGCCCAAACAGGCCGCCCCAGGAACAACAGATTCTTATTTGCCGCCGGTAAGGGCAATGCCCTCGATAAACTGGCGCTGGAAAATGAGGTACAAAATCAGCATGGGGATCATAGCGAACAAGCTGCCCGCCATGAGCACGGGGTAGTTGGTCATAAACTGGCCCTTCAGGGTGGCCAGGCCGGAGGACAGGGTCATCAGGTTGATGTCGGTGTTCACCACCAGAGGCCACATGAGGTCGGCATAGGCAAACACGGCGGTGAAGATGGTCAGGGCGGCCACCGAGGTGCCGGTCAGGGGCAGCATCACCTTGGTGAAGGTCTGCCACTGGTTGCAGCCGTCCAGGTAGGCGGCCTCACCGATCTCGTTGGGGATGCCCATGTAGGCCTGACGCAGGAAGAAGGTACCAAAGGCGCTGACCAGGCCGGGGAAGATGAGGGCGAAGATGCTCTCGGTCAGGCTGACCTTGGCCAGCATCTGATACTGAGGAATGACGAAGATCTGAGAGGGCATCATCTGTACCAGCACCAGGGTGAAGAGCAGATTCTTGCCCTTGAAGTGCAGCTTGGCAAAGGCGTAGCCGGCCATGGAGCTGAACACGATGGCGCAGATCACGCGCACCAGCACCATGATGATGGTGTTGATGTACAGGTTGACAAAGGGCAGGCTGGTGAGAGCGTCTCTGAAGTTGGTCCACACGATTTCCGCAGGGAAAATGGTGGGGGGAATCTGTACGCTCTCAAACAGGGATTTCAGCGAAGTCAGGATCATCCACACGAAGGGGAAGATCATCAGCAGGGCGCCTGCAATCAGGAAGAAGTAGGTAAGCCCCGTGGCAATACCGCGGCTGCGGCTCATGGTTCCGGTTTTCATCTCACTTCCTCCTTTCTTAAACGTCGTAGTTGACCCACTTCTTCTGACCGATAAACTGGATGATAGTCACGATACCGATCAGGAAGATGGTCCAGATCACGATGGCAGAGGCATAACCCTTGTTGCCCGCCACGAAGGCCTCCCGATAGAAGAGGTACATCAGGCTCTGTACGTCGGGCAGCACCGGGTTGGACTGGTCGATCATCATGTAGATGAGGTCATACACCTTCAGGGAAGCCATCATACGCATAATAAGGGTAACGAACAGGGTGGGGGAGATCATGGGCAGGGTGATGGAGAAGAACTGCTTGATGCGGCCGGCGCCGTCGATGCGGGCCGCCTCATAGTAGCTCTTGGAGATATTCTGCAAGCCGGACAGCAGCAGCACCGCGTCATAGCCGATGGAACTCCAGATTGCCACGATGGCGCAGGCCACAATGGCAGTCTTGGGATCGGTCAGCCAGCTGATCTTGGTGCCCAGGATCTGATTGATGATACCATATTCGCCGTTGAACATCCAGCGCCACACCATGGCGATGGCAGCAGGAGCACACACCATGGGCAAAAAGTAGATGGCCCGGAAGCCGCTCTTAAACTTCACCTTGGCGTTGAGCAGCAACGCTACCAGCAGAGCCAGGACGATGCCCACGGGCACGGTGAGGATACAGAAGAGGATGGTGTTCCAGGTGGCCTTCCAAAACTCGGGGGACTGGAACATCTCAATGTAGTTGTTGATGCCGTTGAAGGTGGAGGCACCGAAGGTTTTGGTCTTGGAAAAACTGAGGATAAAGGTTTCGATCAGGGGATAATAGTTTAAAATCAGCAGACCGATGATGGTAGGAGCCACCATCAGCCATGCCCAGTGCTGCTCTTTCCGGGCAGCGATGGATTGGGCTTTGCGCATGGATTTCTACTCCTTTCACTCTTCGGCGGGTGGCCGAAGCCACCCGCCGCGGATCGCTTCTCTGCTTTTTAGAAAGAAGATCAGCCCTCTGCGATGGCCTGGTTGATGATGTCGTTGCAGTTCTTCAGGCCCTCGTCCACGCTGACCTGGCCGCCGTAGACCTTGAGCAGCTCATCGGAGACCTTGCTCTTCCACACGGGGCGGGTGGCATCGTTGACAGACTGGACGGAGTAGTCGAACATATCGATGCAGGCCTGGACGTTCAGCTTGTAGTCAAACTGATCGAAGGCGTCCACCCAAGCCTGCTCAGTCCCTTCGTAGCCGGAGATAGCGGCGCCGTAGGAGGACTGCAGCTTCTGGGCCTCCTCGCTGCCCAGCCACTTCAGGAAGTTCATAACGGTCTCATTGTCCTGATTCTCGGCAGAAGTGGAATAGCACAGGCCGTTGGAGATGGTGGCGCGGCCGTCACCGGAGGCGGGGTTGGGGCTCTTGGGCAGCACAGCCACGTCCCACTTGCCCTGCATCTCGGGATAGTTCTTCATTTCGGCCATCAGGTTCCAGGTGCCCTCCAGGAACATGGCGCCCTGCTCGGAGAAGAAAGCGTTGCCGGGAGCGGTCTCAGCAAAGTAGTTCTGGTCGGGGCACCACTCATAGTCCTGCAGGCCGATGTAGAACTTCATGGCGTCGATGGTGGCCTGCTGATCAAAGCCGGCAGCGGTCTTGTCCTCGTTGAGGATGTAGCCGCCGTTCTGGTAGACGAAGTTCCAGTAGCCCAGCTGATCATCGCAGTAGGCCATGTAGCCGTACTTGCCGGTGGCGTCATAGATCTTCTGGGAGGCATCTACCAGGTCGTCCCAGGTCCAGTTCTCATCGGGGTAAGCGACCCCGGCCTGGTCGAACATCTCCTTGTTATACACCAGGCAGACGGTGTCCTTGTCCTTGGGGATACCATACATACGGCCGTCGGAGCCCTGGGTGTTGGCGATGGAGACGTCGGAGTAGTGGGAGTAGGTGTCGTCGTCATACAGATCGGTGACGTCGGCCAGCATGCCGTTGTCGGCGTACAGCAGGATCTGGTTGGTGTGCATCCAGAAGATGTCAGGCAGGTTGCCGGAGCCGGCGGCGGCTTCCAGCTTGGTCCAGTACTCGTCCCAGCTGGTGACCTGGACCTCGATGGTCACATCGGGGTTCTGCTCATGGTAGGCATCGGCCAGGGCCTGCATGGCCTCGCGCTGGGAGTTGTCCCAGATCTGCATGGTCAGCTTGCCGTCGCTGCCGGCGTCACTGCCGCCGCTGCTTCCGCAGGCGGTAGCGGTGAAGGCCATGGCAGCAGCCATGAGGACAAGGGCGGTTCGTTTCAGATGTTTCATGTTTTTGCTCCTTTCAACACATTGGATCTTTTGGAGGAGGACCGGGTGTGTGCCCCTTCCCAGGCATATCTCCGTCCCGGTCCGGTTCTCCTAATTCCGCGTACTGCGGTTTTGACGAAGTTAGTGTAGCATCTTTCCATATCGGCTGAAAATGGAAGCAAGTTTTTCGAATATGTTCAAAAGCGATTTTAATATTATTTCTGTATATGTCAAAATACATTTTGTCATTCTTTGTGCGGATTTCACAACTTTCGTATGGTTGCACAGTTTTAAGCGCCGGTTTTTGCTATTTTGAACAAGGCAACACGCCGAAAAAAACAAATGTGCCCCGGCCCCTTCCTGTCATTTCGTCGGCTTCCCGGGATACGCCCCCCTATAAACTTGTTGATATGTTGTTTTTCCATTTCCTGCATACTTTCAAAAAGGCCGCGGCGGAGTCCAGCGCATATGCGCGTCATGCTCTGCCGCGGCCAAATGGATCGTTATAATTCCAAAATATACCGCTCGTAGCCGTTGACTACCCGGGTCTGCCCGTAGCGGCTCTCCCGGGGGATATTTCGTCCATAATTGAGGTGGGTATGTCCGTGAAGAAACAGGGCGGGCTGATACTTATCAAGCAGCTTGTTGAAGGTCTCAAAGCCCGTGTGGCACAGATCGTGGCAGTCTACCATCCCCTTTCCCGGCGCGTGGGTCAGCAGGATGTCAAAGCCCCGCTTGCGCATGATCCGGGGCAGCAGCCGCCACACCCTCCGGGTCATCTCCTTCTCGGTATACTGGTTGACCCCATTGTTGTAGCGCATGGAGCCTCCCAGGCCCAAAATGCGCAGTCCATTGTATTCATAGAGGTCTCCATCGATGCAGATGCAGCCCAGAGGCGGCTCCTGCTCATAGCGGTCGTCGTGGTTGCCCCGGACATAGAGCACGGGACAGTGTGCAAAGGTGGCCAGAAAAGAGAGGTAGCTGGCCTTCACATCCCCGCAGGAGAGGATCAGGTCAATTCCCTCCAGCTTGTCCGGGGTGTAGTAGTCCCAGAGATACCGGGACTCGCAGTCGGATACTACCAGAATCTTCATGGGTCAACGCTTCCCTCCAGGCCTTGGATTCCCTGGAGCTTCACCAGCTCCTGGGCTTTGGGGGTCAGCTCATCAAAGGCAGGGATTCGTCCTTCCACATAGGCGGACAGCCAGTTCATGGACAGGATCTGATCGGCAGGCAGAGGCGCGTCATCCCCATAGATCACCCGGCCCTGCTGGTCCATCAGCACACCGTAGAAAGGATCCAGCCGGTCCTCCCGGATGGCGTCCCGGAGCACGCTTGCCAGTCGGCGGGTGCCGATGGGCAGACGGCGGGAGCACAATACACCTACAATTCCCTGGGTCATGCCCCACCAGTAGCTGATGGCGCTGCTGCCTCGCTCCTCCTGCTTCCAGCTTCCTTCCACCACCCGGCGCACCAGACTGCGGTACAGTCGTCCCCAGTGGCACTGGATCAGGGCCAGGTTGTGCATACCGTGCATGTCATTGCCGGTATTGGCGGCCAGACGATCCAGATGGTCGATATACACGATCCCCTTTTCGTGCAGACGCTCTACACCGCCGCCTTCCTTCAGGTTGGCCCACTCCAGATAGACCCGGGCGTTGGCGTTGACCATCCGCGCTCCCTGGGCAAAGGCATTGATACCGGCGATGCTTCCGTAGGTGGGGTAGTCGGCCACATATCCGATGCGCCCGTCCTGGACCAGGGTGCCGGCAATGGCTCCCTTGATAAATTTGGCGTCATACAGGCGGGGATAGTAGGTGCGCACCGAGGGGTAGGCGGTATTCAGCGAACAGTTGAGGATCTTCACGTCCGGATGAAGCACCGCCGCCTTCACGCTGGGCAGCAGCAGCTTGGGGGTGGTGGTGAAGATCATGTCCGCACCCTTTTTCACCGCATCCTCGATGGCCTCATCGGCCTGCTCGTCGGTGAGCACATTCTCATAGGAGAGGGTGCGCACCTGGTCGCCCATGGTGTTGTCCAGCAGGTAGCGGCCATACTCATGGTTATAGACCCACTTGGAGGTAGCCGCCGAGCCGCCGTGGATAAAGGCGGCGCAGATCTTTCCCGTGGTGGAGAAGGAGAACAGGGGTTTCTTTACCGCGTCCTCCAGCACCAGGGTAGCTCCCGCGTTCTCCAGCCGGTTGAGGATCTCAGGACGAATCTTCACCAGCTCTTTTCCGATCTCCGAGGAGAGCTTGTTGCGGGACTGCTGATAGCCGAAAATTTTCAGATAGACCAGCAGCGCCACCGAAATATACCGCCGGTCGGCGTTATCCCGGTAGCAGGCATCCCGGAACATATAGTAGAAGGAGCGGAAGGCATAGATTTCCTCCGCACTCCACGCCTCCCGGTTGGTGCGGCCCAGAGCCTGGAGCAGCTCCCGGTACTCCCCCGGCCGCTTGAAGACCACAAAATTCAACCCGGTCATCTGGTAGAAATCCAGAAACTCATAGTAGGCCACCACCTCCGGGTCGTCCGAGGGCTTGGGCAGCAGCCGGGTAACTACACCGGGGATGGAGATGGCGCCGAAGTATTTCAGCACACTCACCCGCTTGTGGCCCTCAACCACGTAAAAGTGGTTGAGGTACTCCACCGCCTTGATGGGGTCCCGGATGCCCTCCTCCAGGTGGGCCTTGCACAGGTTAGACCACTTGTGGGCAAACTCACTCTCCTCCTGGAGCACGGGGTAAAAGCCCCGGGAGAAGGCATTTTTCCGCAGATCATTGCAGGTGCCGTCAATCAGTTCGCTGGGGATCTCCACCACACCCAGAGATTCCCGCCGCACCGCCAGGGTATCCGGATTTTCAGGAAGGACCCGCAGACCCGGTTCTTCTCCCCGGGCAATGGCCTCCTTCTCCTCCTTCAGACCCTGGCGCATCGCTTTATGATACTCTTCCAAAGGCATAAGCTGTCTCCTCTCAAACCCAAAAATCGGGCCGCCCGGACAGGCAAACCAACATTCCTATCAACAAGGTATCATGGGGGGAAGAAAATTTCAATTGTTTTCTTGTTTGAAAAATATTAACAAACCATACCCATTGTCTGATCAACCAAATTTTTGAATATATTTTTGTTGAAACGGCGAAGGGTGGTCCCCATTGCACCCGTGAGCCGTTTGTGCTATATTACCTTTGTAATCGATTTCAACTTTTTTCAATTCTATCAAGAAGGAGCGGACCGCTATGACGGATCTCACCACCATTGGAGAAGTGCTCATCGACCTGACCCAGACCGGGACAAACCAACAGGGAGTGCCCCTCTTCGCCGCCAACCCGGGAGGAGCGCCCGCCAACGTAGCCGTGGCCGCCGCCCGTCTGGGCGCCCGCACCGCCTTTTTAGGAAAGATCGGACGGGACGGATTCGGCGACTATCTGAAAGGCGTGCTGCAGGAAAACCAGGTGGACGTGGCCGGCCTGCGCACCGACGAGGGAGCCACCACCCTGGCAGTGGTCACCGTCTCCCCCTCCGGGGAGCGCTCCTTCCGCTTTATGCGGGGCGCCGACTGCAACCTGTCCCCCGACGAGGTGGACGTGCGCCAGCTGGAGGGGAGCAAAGTGCTCCATTTCGGCTCGGTCAGCCTGACCGCCGGGCTGTCCCGTTCGGCCACCATCTTTGCCGCCCGCCACGCCCATCAGAAGGGCGTGCTGGTGAGCTATGACCCCAACTACCGCGCCTCCCTGTGGAAGACCCAGGAGGAGGCCCAGCAGTGGATGCGTATTCCCCTGCCCCTGGTGGATCTCATCAAGCTCTCCGACGAGGAAGTAGCTCTGATGACCGACACCAACGACCCCGAGGAGGGCAGCCGCCGTCTGGAGGCGGATGGCGTGCGCCTGGTGCTCATCACTTTGGGAGATAAGGGCTCCTTCTACCGCTGGCAGGGCAAGACCGGTCTGGTGCCCGGAGTCCCCACCAAGGTGGCCGACACCAACGGCGCCGGCGACACCTTCCTGGGTGCGGTACTCAGCCGCCTGGTCGCCCGGGGCGACAAGCCCCTGGAGGGCCTGACCACCCAGGAGTTGGAGGAGATCCTGGCCTTTGCCAACCGCGCTGCCTCGGTGACCTGCTCCCGCAGCGGAGCCATCCCCGCCATGCCCACCCTGGCGGAAATTCAGTAAGGAGGCCCTTGATATGAACGGGTTTAAGAATTGGAGCGTCATCCCCGCCCGCACCTGGCGTATCCGCCAGGCCGACGAGGGGGACGGCTGGCTGAAGATCCCCGCCATCCCCATCCCGGTGGGCGAGCTCACCCCCGCAGAAGACCAGAAAGAGGCCGTCCAGCCCGCTCCTGCCAAGGCACCGGAAGCTCCTGTGGAGGAGCTTGTAACGGTTCTTCCCAAGACCGAAGAGGTCATCGAATCGGTCGAGGAGCCCAAGGCTGAGGAGACCATCGAAGAGGCCGAGGAAACCAAGGCCAAAGAGACTGCCGAAGAGGCCAAGGAACCCGAGGTGGAAGTGACCATCGAAGAAACCGAGGAATCCAAGACAGAAGAAACCGTCGAAGAGGCCAAGGAACCCGAGGCGGAAGAGACTGTCGAAGAGGCTTCCATTGTCGTTGTTCATCAGGTTGCTGAACAGGACTTCATCCACTTTGGATGGATCGATCCCCGCCTTCTGTATGGAGGCCTTGATGACTTCGGCCGCCAGGGTCATGGCGGGCACGCCGGCCAGGGACTGCCGCATCTTCCCAACGGGTGTACGCACCGCATTTACGATGACTGCACGATTCTTCATGCCCACACCTCATCCAGCCCCAAGATTCGCCGCGCATCGCCGACCGTGGCCAGGGGGCGCTCAAACTCGTCCGCGATTCGTTTGATTCGATCCACAAATTCTACATTGTGCTCCGCCAAGATGCCCTTTCGAATATAGATATTATCCTCCATTCCCACACGGAGGTTTCCGCCCATATGGATGGCCATCGTACTGATCGTCAGCGCTTGTCTTCCAAGGCCGACCGCTCCCCACGTCGCATCCGCGGGAATGCTCTCGGCCAGGAACAGGAGGTTTCGCTCTGTGGCGGCCATACCGCCTTTTACCCCCAGTACGAACTGATAATGCAGCGGCCCCGAAAGGAACCCCTCTCTATGAAGGCGCAGGCTGTTTTCCACCATGCCCGCGTCATAGCACTCGATTTCCGGCTTTACATGGTATTCCCGCATGGCCTGTGCAAAGCGCTTCATCATATCTTCCTTGTTGATGAAGATACCCTCTCCAAAATTCATGGAGCCTGCGTTGAAAGAGGCCAGATCAGGCCGCAGTTCCAGAGGCTTGAGCCGCACTTCTTCAGAAAACTCCATGCCGGAGGTGGTCAGATTGATGAGAATATCACATTTGTCCCGGATCCGCTCCACAGTCTCCTTGAAGCGGGCAAAGTCCATGGAGCGTCCTCCCTGCTCATCCCGCACATGGATGTGCGCGACGCTGGCGCCGGCCAGATAGCACTGGTACACTTCTTCCGCGATCTGCTCCGGGGTAATCGCAAGGTTGGGACATTTGCTCAGAGGTGTTCCGCTTCCTGTGGTCGCTACGGTAATAATCAGTTTTTCCATGGTTCTCTCCTTCGGCGGAGACCCAGCGTGTAATAGAGCTATTCTTTCCTCTTCCGCAGATATGCGCTCATGACCGCGCCCGCTTTTTCCTTATGCGCACGTACACACTGTTCTACGCCATCATAATCTTTTTCCGAGAGAAGCTGGATGATGTGCTCGTGATCCTTGATCGAACCCGGGATCATACTCGGCGCCATGGAGAATACGGAACGGGTAATCCCCCACTTCTTCCACAATTCACAGATCATATCATATAGCTCTCTCTGGGGAAGCCTTTGATAAATTGCCAAATGAAATTTTTGATTTAAATCGCTGTAGTTCTGCCCTGCCTCTTCGCAAGCCTGCATTTGCGTATTCAGCTCGCGCAGGCCGTCAAGATCTGCCTCTGTGAGATAGTCAATTGCCAGCCTGGATGCGTACCCCTCGAGGACCCCCTTGATCTGGAAGATGGTTATGGCCTTCTCCGGATCAAAGGCTTTCACATAGGGACCTTTGTTTGCCTGGATCTCCACGTATCCTTCGCTTTCCAGCCGGCGTATCGCCTCCCGGACAGGGATTTCACTGCTCTCGTTGTCCTTTGCCAGCTGACTAATGACCAGGCGTTTCCCCGGCTCGTATACTCCGTTTTCAATCCCGGAGAGCAGATTTTCATAGACAAGATCTACTTTGCTTTTATATGCTCGCATCGATGATTGCCTCCTAACTGTACAGTCCAATTACTGCATCACATTAAATATATTATATATCATATATAATTGAACTGTCAATTTTTGAAGAAATCCTATGCAAGCTCCTTTTTGCGCTTCCGCGCCGCCATGTAATTGGTTAAGACGACGGCCGCTAAGATCACATAGCCGATCAGGTCTGTGGCAACACCCACCATAAGCAGGCAAACCACGGCCACGCCCAGCAAAACTCGCGCCGGAGTGGGAACCTTACCGAATATCCAGCCCTCTGTAATAATAGAAAACGCAAAGATACCGGCCGATGCGGACAGTACCGCCAGGATAATATCCAATCCGTTACCGATCAACAGCAGCTCTTGGTTAAAAATAAACACAAATGGGACTAGGAACGACGGCAGCACCAGCACCAAGCCCTGCCAGCCCACCTTGTTGGGCGATGCGTCTGCAATCCCGGCTGCGGCATAAGAGGCCAGCGCGACGGGAGGGGTGATGGCGGACATGGTGGCAAAGTACAGCAGGAACATATGCACAGGGATCAGCTCCAACCCGTAGCCGGTCAAAACGCTGCTCAGCGTCGTGGCGGCCAGAACGTAGGATGCCGTCACGGGGAGTCCCATGCCCAGAATAATACATACGACCATACTCATAATGAGCACTGCCCAGACGTTGGCATTGACAATGCTGGCCAGCACAGAGATTTTGATCCCCAGCCCGGTCATCCCAATGCAGCCGACCACGATGCCCGCCCCGACACAGGCCGTGCTGACGGACAGCATCCCACGGCCGCCGGACTCCACGGCTTTTAAAAATCCCCGCAGGGTCAGGCGGTCTACGGGCCGGATCACCCAAACCAGCGTGAGTGCCAACGTGGCAAACAGCGCGGAGCGCGTGGCTGAGAATCCCGCAACCAGCATGACGATCAGAGTCAGGAATCCGGCCAAGCAGGTGAGCCCCTGCCAGAGCATCTCTTTCTTACTCAGGGAGAGCTCCAGCTCCACCGGTTTCAGGTCCCACCTGAGTGCCCGCAGATGCACGGCCAGGAATACCCCCAGATAGTACAGCAGCGCGGGCACTATGGCGTAAACAATGATTTTTGAATAGGGAGTCGATGTGTATTCCGCCATCAAAAAGGCGGCGGCCCCCATGACCGGAGGCATGATCATACCTCCGGTGGCCGCGGTCGCCTCTACGGCGCCGGCAAATTCCTTGGAATAGCCAGCCCGCTTCATCAGAGGGATCGCAAACGTACCCGTCGTAGCCACATTCGTAATGGAGTTGCCCTGAATCATCCCCACCAGAGCACAGGCAATCACCGACGCCTTGGCTGGCCCTCCTGTGATTCTGCGTGTCGCCATGATAGAGATATCGCTGAACACCTTCATTGCCCCGGACTTGTCCAGAAGCGCGCCAAAAAAGACGAACATAACCACACTGGTGGCAGCCACACCTGTGGTCGACCCCATCAGTGCGAAATTAGAGTTGAACAGATAGGAGATCATATAGGGGAAGGTGAGCTGCGGGGCCTTGAGCCGCCCCGGCAGCAGAAATCCCAGCACGGCATACAGGCAGAAGGCAATGATGACCCACGCCATGGCCGGCCCCACATAACGCCAGCAGGCCACAATGACAAGCGCCACCAATCCGGTCCCGATCACCAGATCCAGCGTGGTCGGAAAGGCCGCACGGAGTTGAATGTCATTGTAGTACACAAGAATGTAGACGAATGCAAGGCAGAGAAATCCGACTGTAATTCCTTTTTCCAGGTACCGGATGGGTTTCTTCACCTTTCCAAAACTGATATAGGCCAGCAGCAACACCAACATCATGTGGATCGCCCGATGCAGCCAAGCCTGGGGGATTCCCACAAAAGAGGTGGCAAAGTGATACACTCCCAGGGCGATGGCGATGGCAGTCCCCACCCTCCATAGAGGGGTGTCCTGTACCCAATTCTTTGCAGGTGCGGTCTCTGTGGAGGAGGGGCCCACATCTGTACTTTCCAGTTCCTTCTGGAGCAGCTTGTCTTTCCGTTTTAGCATCATTTCTCCCTCCCAAAGAATTGTCCTTTACTCCACGGAGCCTTTACTTTTCAGCAGGTCATAGACCTCTGGTGCGGTATTGTCCTGCGTCACGAAGGTCCCGCACTGTTCCCAGGACCCGCGGTTAAACATCTCTTCGCCGGATTCTGCAATCAGCTCCACCACGCGGGCCAGAAATTCTCCGGGCAGGTCCCCGTTTGCAATCAGCATGCCGTCATAGGCCAGCAGTTTCATCGGGTCGGGCTGGCCGGCATACTGATTGGCCGGCACATCAACGGTGTAGAAAGAGGGATACTTCTCCAAAATGTGTTCCAGCGCTTCATCCGTGGGTTGGAGCAGGCGAATCGGATCTGTGGAATCGATCTGCACCAGGGTGGCCATGGGCAGGTTGCCGTTGATATGGCACGCGTCCAGATGACCATCGGAAAACTGGTCGGGATATTCACTGGGGGAGACAATCTGGTAAGCGCCTCCGGCCAGATCCGCCTCGCTCATGCCGTGGCCTTCCAGCAGCGCATTCATCGTATACATGGCGACCTGACCGTAGGTACCCGCCGCGACGCGCTTACCGGCCAGATCCGCAAAGGTGTGGATATCGCTGCTGGCCAGCACCGCCGTCTGTGCATAGCTCATCTGCACACTCATCAGTGCCTTTACGTTGGAGCAATCCTTGACGTTCTCATTTTCTCCCGCAAAGGCGGGAACCAGGGATGTACTGCTGGTAAATCCCAACTGGGCGTCCGTCCCCAGGTTCACCACATCGATGTTGGCGTCGCCCCCGCCCTCAATCACCGTTACGGACATATCGGGGAACTCCTTCATCAGCAGCTCTGAGATCTTGACCGCACAGCTATACCAGATATTCCCCGAGTTGCTGGCGCAGATGACAATGGAGGAGGGATGTTCTATGGTAGTTCCCTCTCCTCCGCCTTGAGCTTGCTGACCCATCCATCGATATTGTTTTGCTCCTTGGCAAAATTAACAT
>OKRT01000371.1_pt1 | contig 21474 bp, 18 predicted proteins | sample 1601111 | NCBI WGS metagenome assembly OKRT01 (sample SAMEA3541572, study PRJEB24748) | human gut metagenome | biome: human gut; feature: human-associated habitat; material: faeces | place: China | collected 2012 | reverse complement strand
GCATCTGCCGTACCTCGCTCGCCGTATCGGCACTTAGAATTATGCGGTATTGCCTAAAGTTTCTTCAGTCCCTTCTTTTCAAAGAAGGGACAAAAAACTCCCGTAAAGAACTTAGTTCCCACTTTCAGCCGTTGCGGTGGACTGGCTGCTTTCGCCCAGGGTCACTTCGCAGCTGATGACCTTGCCATCACGCTCTACCTGCAGGGTAACGGTATCGCCAACTTCCTTGCTCTGGCAATACTTCTGTACATCGGATGCACTGGAGACTGCCACATCATCAATGGAGATGATACGGTCACCCAGCTTCAGGCCGCCTTTTTCGGCACCGCTGCCGGATGCGATCTGGTAGATATACACACCATAGTTGCTGACGCCGTACTGCATAGCAGTCTGGGCATCATTGATGGTGATGACCGTAACACCCATGGCCGGGCGGGCAACATAACCCTTTTCGATCATCTGTTTTGCCATTTCCATGGCGGTATTGATGGGGATTGCAAAGCCAAGCCCCTCTGCATCGCTGGAGCTGCTCTTGGCGTTGACAATACCGATCAGCTCACCGTTTGCATTGAACAGGCCGCCGCCGGAGTTGCCCGGGCTGATGGAAGCGCTGGTCTGGATCAGGTTCATATCGTTGCCCTGAACGGTAACTTCACGGTTCAAGGCGCTGACAATACCATTGGTAACGGTGTTGCTCAGGGTACCCAGCGGGTTGCCAACGGCAATGGTGGTTTCGCCAACAGCCAGGCTGTCGCTGTCGCCAATCACAGCCGGAGTCAGACCGGTGGCTTCGATTTTCAGGACTGCAACGTCCGAAGTAGAATCCTGGCCAACGACCGTTGCGGTATACTCTGTTCCGTCTGCCAGCTGTACCGTGATGTTATTTGCGCCGGAAACCACATGGGCACAGGTCACAATGTAACCATCCTGCGAGATGATCACGCCGGAGCCTGCACCGCTCTGCACATAGCTGCCGCCAAACCAGGTGTTGGTGCTGACCATCTGCTCGGTGGTGATGGCCACGACGCTGGGCTGTACCAGCGCGGCAACATCCTGAATCGACAGGTTGGTGCCGTTGGTGCTGCCCTGGGATACAGAATCCGTGTTGGCGTCACGCTGGACCTGCTGGACCACAACCTGGCCGCCGGTCAAGCCGGTGCGGCTGGCAACCACAGTTCCTGCCAGACCACCGCCAAAGCCAAGGGCTACCACACCGATGCAGGCCGCCACACGCAGCAAAACCTTTTTGCCGCCGTGGCTCTTTTTGGGCTCGTTCTGCGGGGGCTGTGGGTTGCTGGAATAGCTGTAGCCATTGTAGCCACCGTTGCCACCGTTGCCACCGTTGCCGCCATTGCCTGCAACGGGGCCCTGGGGGTTATAGCTGCTGTTCTGTTGGCTGGAATTAGAATAATCTGTCTGTGCGGTGTTGGCGGTGTTCATTCCGCTGCTGCCCACATTGGGGTAACCGGACTGCTCTGCCTGGGGCTGTTCCGGCTGAGTGCCCGCTGGCTGCCCGTTATTATTCTGCGGGCCGCCATTATTATAAAGACCCGAATAATCATATTCACTCATGAAAAATCTCTCCTTTGTTCTGCCGCACGGCGCTTGGGGGCCGCCGGGCGGTGATACACGGTCTGGCGGAAGCTTTTGCTTTGTCTTTCTTGCTTCCCTCAACCTTGTGCCTACAGTATAACCGCTAATTGTGAAAACAGTTTCGCGACTGCGTGAAAGAAATGTGAAATCTCCAAAAATCCGGTCAGTTTGGGCTGTGGTTTGACTTTATCCGCCCCATGCCGTACAATCAGTTGCAGACTGAAACATTAGGGGGAGCTTGCCCATGCGGATTGAAAAAACGGCACTGGACGCACAAAACCGCTGTGTCTATTCGTTATATAAAGAGAAAGGCTGCATCGGCCATGCCGTTACCTGTGCCGATTGTTTTGAAGCGTTGGAAATTGCCCCGGAATGGCAGAGCCGCGGGTACGGAAGCTATCTGCTGCGGGAGGTTTTGCGCCAGAACGGCGGCTTTGACCGGACTGCCCCCAGCGAATTCACCGCGCCACTGCCGGATGCCGGCAATACCGCTGCGCAGGCGCTGGCGGCAAAGTTCGGTTTTGTGCCGCGCGGCGGGCTGCTGGTGCGCCGCCGCGTGCCGGACCTGACGGCAGTGGAGCTGACCCACCGCTTTTTGCGCAGCACACTGGCACCGGGCGGACTGTATCTGGATGCCACCTGCGGCAACGGGCACGATACCCTATTTTTATGCAGCGTTGCCGGGGAAAATGGCCGGGTGATCGGGCTGGATATCCAGCCTCAGGCTGCGACCAACACCAATGCGCTGCTGGCCGCCAACGGCATGGCTGCCATTGGCCGCGCGGAATGCTGCGACCATCGGGAGCTGCTGCGCTTTGCCCCGCCGGGCAGTGTGGACTGCGTGATGTTCAACTTTGGCTGGCTGCCAGGTGCCGCGCACGATGTACACTCCACGGCAGATTCCACCCTACCCGCGCTGCAGGCCGGGCTGGACGCCCTGAAGCCCGGCGGCGTGCTTGCCGCGGTGCTGTACAGCGGCAAGGTGATCGGCAATGCGGAGAAAAAGGCTGCGGCGGAGTTTTTCCGCAGCCTGCCGCTGGCCGATTATACCGTGCTGATCTGCGAATTTGCCAACTGGGCCGATACCGCTCCCCTGCCCTGCTTTGTCATTAAGCGGGAAAAATAACCGCTGCCGCTGTGAAGCCCAAAAAAAGGAAGTGCTGCCAATGCTGCAACAGCAAACACAAAGCCCCGGCTGGCGGGTGCTGAACCGCGATGTGATCAAATACATCGCGATGACCGCCATGCTGCTGAACCACATCGCCAATATTTTTCTGGTGCCGGGCACCCTCTGGTACGAGGTGCTGGTGGATATCGGCTACTTTACCGCCATTACCATGTGCTATTTTCTGGTAGAGGGTTTCCGGTACACCCACAGCCGCAAACAGTATGCCTTACGGCTGTTCGGGTTCGGTGTGGTTTCACAGGTGCCGTTCTCGATGGCGTTTGCCCAAAACGGCATTCTGGAATTTCAGGATTTCAACATGATGTTCACGCTGTTCCTGTGTTTTTGCATCTTGTTGTGTATCGAAACCATCCGGAGCCGTTTTTTTGCGCGGCGTGCTGATCGTACTGCTGATTTTTGGTTCGTTGTTTTGTGACTGGGCGCTGCTGGCCCCGGTGTTCACCCTGCTCTTCCGCTGGTCCGGCCAGGACCAAAAACGACTGCGGTTCAGTTTTGCGCTTTCTGCCGCGCTGTTTGGCTGGCTGAATTACACCAGCAGCGTGTGGCTTTACCCCACCGCGCAGTGTTTGCTGATGGCCTGCGGCAGCATGGCAGGGATCGCTGCATCCGGGTTTGTGATCTTGTATCTGTACAATGGCCAGCGGGCGGCGCGGGGAAAGAAATTTTCGCAGTGGTTTTTCTATCTGTTTTACCCGGTGCATTTGTTGATGCTGGGGGTAATTCGGGTGATGGGGTGATGGTGCGCGGTAGATTTTTACCGTTACACGCTCCGCGGGACGATGCAAGCATCGTCCCCTACAAATAAATTGCAGCGTTTACCGCGATAGGCATGGTTCCTCCGCGGCGGGGTGAGGGCACCCTTGTTGGTTTGCAACACATTATAAAATGCTCTGTAAGGAACGGTCCAGACCGTTCCTTACAGATTGTTTTTCAACTTGTACCAATTTCTATAAAGCCAACATCAAAAAGGCGCACCACACGATGGTTTTGTGTGATGCGCCTTTATTTATCTTTTGTGTTCTATTAAAGCTTCTTCGGTTCCTTCTTTTCAAAGAAGGAACACAAATCCTCCGTAAAGCCCCTCACAGCGTTTCCGGGTACTCGGCATCGATGGCGGCCAGCAGGCGGGGTGCGCTTTCGCGGGTATCGGTCATGCGCACGGCATTGCGCAGGGGCAGCACCGCGCGCGGGCTGACGGACAGCTCATCCACACCGATCGCCAGGAAGGTTTCGGTCAGGGTCAGGTCCGCGCCAAGCTCGCCGCAGATACCAACCCAAATGCCGTTCTTGTGGGCATTCTCCGTCACCATCTTCAACAGGCGCAGCACTGCCGGGTTGTGCGGGTCATAAAAACGTCCCAGATCATTGTTCTGGCGGTCACAGGCCAGGGTGTACTGGGTCAGGTCATTGGTGCCGCAGCTGAAGAAATCCACTTCCTTGGCCAGACGGTCACTCATGATGGCCGCTGCCGGGGTTTCGATCATGATGCCGACCTGCACATCCTCCGCAAAGGGAATGCCCTGAGCTTTCAGGTCGCGCTTGACTTCCTCGCAGTACTTTTTGGCTTCGCGCACTTCCCACACGCTGGTCACCATGGGGAACATGATGCCCAGTTTGCCGAACGCGGAAGCACGGTAAAGGGCACGCAGCTGGGTCTTGAAGATTTCCGGACGGTTCAGACAGATACGCAGAGCGCGCATGCCCATAGCCGGGTTATCCTCTTTGGGCAGGTTAAAGTAGCCGATCTGCTTGTCCGCGCCGATATCCAGCGTGCGAATGATAACTTCCTTGCCGCCCATATCGGCAAGAACCTTTTTGTAGGCTTCAAACTGCTGATCCTCGGTGGGGTAATCCGGGCTGTTCAGGTACAGGAACTCGCTGCGGAACAGGCCGATGCCGCCGCCATCGTTGACCTGCACGGCATGTACGTCGTCCGGGGAGCCAATGTTGCAGTAAATGCGGATGCTCTTGCCATCCTTGGTCACATTGGGCTGGCCTTTCAGGGTCTCCAGCAGGCGCTGCAGGCGCAGCTGCTCTTCCCGCTTTTTCAGCAGGTAATCACGGGTCATATCGTCCGGGTCGATCACCACATTGCCGGTAGCGCCGTCAATAATGCAGGAGCGTCCCTCATACTCCGGCTTCAGGGCATCGCCCACGCCCACAATGGCGGGAATGCCCATGGTGCGGGCCAGAATAGCCGTGTGGCTGGAACCGGAACCGCCCGCAGTGATGAAGCCCAAAATCTTGGATTTATCCAGCTGCACAGTTTCCGAAGGTGCCAGGTCGTCCGCAGCCAGCAGCACCGGCACATCCGAAGCAATACCGCCCTGCACTGCACCGGACAGGATCCCCAGGATGCGATCCGATACATCGCGCACATCTGCCGCACGGGCCTGCATGTAGGAATCGTCCATGGATTCAAACATGGCGGCGAACTGAACTGCGGTATCCGAAATCGCGGCTTCGGCGTTCATCTTTTCATTGTTGATATGGTCGGAGATGGCTTCCTCGTAATCGAGATCCTCGGCCATCATCTGGTGGGTCTCAAACAGCATGGCGGCTTCATCGCCGGCTTCGGCGCGGGCCTTTTCGGCCAGTTCGCCCAGCTGCTCAATGGCGGCGGTCTGCGCGCCCTTGAAACGGTGCCACTCGGCATCGGGATCGGTCACGGTATAGCGGGGGATCTCGGTTTTGGTGCGGTGATAGAAATAAAGCGGGCCAACGCCAACGCCGGAAGATACGCCCTTGCCCTGAATACTGATCATAACAAGCGTCCTTTCTTTGGTGTTCAATGGGATCCTGACTGGTTATTTTATACAACCAAATGCAGCAGAAAACAAAATGCGGCTGCCTGCCCCAGCGCCGGGTAAGGGCCTTGCTGGGGCAGGTGCCGCAAACAAAAGGATTCAATTACAAATGCTCTTTGAAGAAAGCTTCCAGTGCCGGTGCTGCGGTATCCTCGTCCTCGCCTTCCACGGTAACGGTAACGGTATCGCCGCACTTAACGCCCATACCCATCAAAGCCATCAGTTTCAGCGCGTTGCTGGATTTATCGCCCTTGATGACGGTAACAGTGCTCTTATACTTTTTGACCTCTTTGACCAGCAAACCGGCCGGACGGGCATGGATGCCAACTGCTTCCTGAATGGTATAATCAAACTGCTTCATAGATGCGTCTTCCTCTCTGTTCCACAGCTTTTCAACAAGCCTGTGGAGAATTTAACAATTTGATTATACCAGCAACGTTGAGCAAAGTCAATGCAAATACTGCATTTTACCCTGTCGTTTTTTGTAAACTTTCACAAAATCAACAAAATGTTTTTAACAATATTGTGGATTCACTCGGTTTCAGTTTTCCTGCCTGGCCAGGAAGGCACGCAGGGTATCCTCCGGCCGGGGGGTATGGTTTGCATAGCGCCGGCGCAGCTCCGCTGCAGCGGTGGACATAATGTAAGGGTGACCTACTAAATCCAGCATGGCAACATCATTATAGTTATCGCCAAAGGCCATCACATCCGCCGGGTCAATGCCCAGCACACGGCAGATGCTCTGTACGCCAATCCCCTTGTTGGCCACGGTGGTATCGATCCACTTGGGTCCCGCCACGGCGCAGTTGGCCTGCTGCCATTTGGGCACAAAGCGCTCCACAAACGGCTCCACGCCGTTCACCAAATAGACAGACACCTTGACGATATCCTCCGGGATCTGGGCGGGATCTGTGATGACCGTATAATTATTGCCAATGAACTTGATGCGGTCCACCACGCCGTGCCCGCGCTCCATCAGGTAGGACATGTTTTCGCCGGAAAGCATCACTTCGCCTAAGTCCTCGGTGTTGTTCCAGAAATCCCAGGCGATTTCTTCTGCCAGGGCGCGGGGCATCGGCGTTTTGGCGATTACTTTGCCACCGCGGTAGACAACCGCGCCGTTCTCGCACAGGTAGATGCAATCGTCCGCCACAGGGGCGAACAGTTTGCGCAGGCTGGTATACTGCCGCCCGCTGGCCGGGCAGAACAGGATACCACGGTCATGCAAAGCGCGGATCTCATCAAAAATTTCGCCCTCAATGAGCTTTTTCCCATATTGCAGCAGGGTGCCGTCCAGATCGCTGCAAACCATTTTTATCATATTTGTTTTCCCCCTGATTGCTTTTCCTGAAGCAACGTAATATATTATTTAATATAGTAAAAGTATAACAAACACAGGCCTGTTTTTCAATTTAACTAACAGTGCCCGGCGGTAGAATTATTCCGGGCAGGGAGGTAAAATTATGGCAGTTATCACAGTATACGGCAAAACGCCGGATGTTGGCAGTGCAGCCTTTGTGGCCCCCAACGCCACCCTGGCCGGGGATGTTGTGCTGGCCGCTGGCAGCAGCGTGTGGTACGGCGCGGTGGTGCGCGGAGATACCGGCGCCATCCGCATTGGCAAAAACAGCAATATCCAGGACAACGCCGTGCTGCACACCGGGCCAAACCTGGGGGTAACGATCGGCAAAAATGTATCCATCGGCCACAGTGCAGTGGTGCATGGCTGTACGGTGGGGGACGGCGCTTTGATCGGTATGCACGCCACGGTGATGAACGGCGCCGTGGTGGGCAAAAATGCCGTGGTGGCCGCCGGGGCGCTGGTGCTGGAAAACACCGTGGTCCCGGACGGCATGGTGGCCATGGGTGTGCCCGCCAAGGTGCGTGAAGCCGCCAGCCCCGCCCTGGTGGAAGCCAACCGAAAAAATGCCGAAGGGTATGTGGCGGAAGCCACCGCCCATGCGGAGGCGAATAAGTAAGTCCTGACGAGTATGTTCGCTCTTTGATTTTATTTTGCAGGGGACAACACAAATTTTTTAGAGCAATACCGCATAATTCTAAGTGCCGATACGGCGAGCGAGGTGCGGCACTTAGAATTATGCAGTATTGCCTTAGAATCTGTGGCGTACAGTCAAACATTTGCCTTTCTCCCCCGGCGGGATGATGGCCCCCCACCACGCATTTTCCATCAAATTTTGCTTTTTTCTCCCCTTACCGGCCAAAAATCCGGTATCAGGCGTTGCAATCCCTTAAAAATCATAGTAAAATAAAAAGGTATGTCTTGTAACCTTTCTTGTAATAGTTCAGGTGCCGCCTGAAAACCAGAGTGATAGAGGAGTGTTCCCCATGTGACGGAAGCAGACAACCGTAAAAAGTCACATTGCAATGGAATAAAGGAGTATTGACTTTCATGGCAACTTTGCGTGAAGAAATCGAGCGCCGCCGGACGTTTGCGATCATTTCGCACCCGGACGCCGGCAAAACCACATTGACCGAAAAGCTGCTGCTGTACGGGGGAGCCATCCAGACCGCCGGTTCCGTCAAGGGCAAGCAGAGCGCCAAACATGCCGTTTCTGACTGGATGGATATTGAAAAACAGCGCGGTATCTCTGTTACCTCCTCTGTTTTACAGTTCAACTATCAGGGCAAGTGCATCAACATTCTGGATACCCCCGGCCACCAGGACTTCTCCGAGGATACCTACCGCACCTTGATGGCGGCGGATTCCGCCGTCATGGTCATCGATGCCGCCAAGGGCGTTGAGGCCCAGACCATCAAGCTGTTCAAGGTCTGCACCCTGCGCCATATCCCCATTTTCACCTTCATCAACAAGATGGACCGCGAAGCCCGCGACCCGTTTGAACTGATGGAAAACATTGAGACGATCCTGGGCATCAAAACCTACCCGATGAACTGGCCCATCGGCTGCGGCAAAGAGTTCAAGGGCGTGTTTGACCGCGGCACCCGCAAGGTGCTGGCTTTTGAAAGCGATGGCCGCGCCAACGGCGTGAAGATGGTGGACGAGATCACCGCTGAGCTGGGCGCACCCGAAATGGACGAATTGATCGGCGCGGCCAACCACCAGAAGCTGGCTGACGACATTGAGCTGCTGGATGGCGCCGCCGAAGAGTTTGACCTGGACGCTGTGCAGCACGGCCAGCTGAGCCCCGTATTCTTTGGCTCCGCGCTGACCAACTTTGGCGTGGAACCTTTCCTGAAAGAGTTCCTGCGCCTGACCCCGCCGCCACTGCCCCGCAGGGATGCCCCCACCGGCGATGTGGTGGATCCCTGCAGCGAGCAGTTCAGCGGCTTTGTGTTCAAAATCCAGGCCAACATGAACAAGAATCACCGCGACCGCATTGCGTTTTTGCGCATCTGCTCCGGCAAGTTTGAGCGCGGCATGGAAGCATTCCATGTGCAGGAGGGCAAGAACATCAAGCTTGCTACCGGCACCAGCCTGATGGCTGACGACCGCGCCATCGTGGACGAAGCCTATGCCGGCGATATCATCGGTCTGTTTGATCCGGGCATCTTCTCCATTGGCGATACGCTGTGCACCGGCAAGCAGCATGTGCAGTTTGCGGGCATCCCCACCTTTGCACCGGAACATTTTGCCCGCGTGACCCAGGTGGACACGATGAAGCGCAAGCAGTTTGTGAAAGGCATGGAGCAGATCGCACAGGAAGGCGCGATCCAGATTTTCCGCGACCTTGGCTCCGGTATGGAGGAAGTTATCGTCGGCGTGGTCGGCGTGCTGCAGCTTGAAGTGCTGGAATACCGCCTGCGCAACGAATATAACGTTGACATCCGTATGCAGACCCTGCCGTATGAGCACCTGCGCTGGATCATGAACGACCCGGACGAGCTGGACCCCAAAACACTGGACCTGACCAGCGACACCCGCTGCATCGAGGACCTGAAGGGCAACCACCTGCTGCTGTTCGGCAGCCCGTGGAGCATCAACTGGGCCGAGCAGCACAACGAACAGCTGAAGCTTTCCGAGTTCGGCAACCTGACGTTCTGATTTTGTTTTGTAATTATGAAAAAGGCATTGCGGGCCGCGCGTCTGCAATGCCTTTTTTGCATCTTGCGGTTGCACATGGGGGCCAAAACGGGTATACTGAGAGAGTGTAATTTTGTCCTTTTGCAGAAAGGAGGCCGCCCGGATGAAGGCTGACCGCTATTTGTTTGATGGTTCCCACCCATGCGCGCTGCGCAAGCTGCCCTGCGACAGCAAGGATGACCATGTAAAGAAAGAAGATATCCTGGCCAAAACTGCCGAAAACCTGGAAAAGATGGCCGCCCTGCAGGACGCCTTTTACGCCGATGGGCGCGAGGGCCTTGTGATCATTCTGCAGGCGCTGGATGCCGCCGGGAAGGACAGCACCGTAAAGCATGTGATGGGCGGCCTGAACCCCCAGGGTGTACAGGTAACCAGCTTCAAGCAGCCCACCAGCGAGGAGCTGCACCACGACTTTTTGTGGCGGGTGAACAAAGCTCTGCCGCCCCGCGGCAGCATTGCCATTTTCAACCGCAGCTATTACGAGGACGTTCTGGTGGTGCAGGTCCACGACCTGCAAAAGACCTACCAGATGGCCCCGCGCGTGCTGGAAGACAGCAAGAAAGACTTTTTTGAAAAGCGCTACCGCCAGATCCGCAGCTATGAAGAATACCTGTACGAGAACAGCTACCGCGTGGTCAAAATCTTTCTGCACGTTTCCAAGGACGAACAGAAAAAGCGCTTTTTAGAGCGCATTGACCGCCCGGAAAAGAACTGGAAGTTCTCCTGCTCCGACCTGAAAGAGCGGATGCGTTTTGACGAATATCTGGATACCTTTGATGAAGTCATCACCGCAACCGCTACCAAGCACAGCCCGTGGTATGCCATCCCGGCTGACCAGAAATGGTACACCCGCTACCTGGTCAGCGAGATTGTACTGGATGCTTTGCAGAAGAGCTGCCACGAATACCCGGTGCTTTCGGACGAAGCAAAGGCCGAACTGCTGAACTGCAAGGCTGCGCTGGAACAGGAATAATGCCAAACGCTGCCGGGTGGATGTTCCCCCGGCAAGCCGCAAAAGGAGGGGCGCACTTTGCCGCCGATCCGCGTATTACAAATCATGCCCGCCATGGACGCCGGCGGCATGGAAACCTTTGTCATGAATGTCTACCGTGCCGTGGACCGCAGCCAGGTACAGTTTGACTTTTTGTACCACTATGATAAACCCTGCTTTTATGATGCTGAAATTGAAGCCCTGGGCGGGCACATTACCAAGCTGACGGTGCGGCAGGACAATAATATCCCGAAATATCTGCATGACCTGCGCGCCTTTTTTACCGCGCACCCGGAATACAAGGTCATCCACGGGCATTACAGCGGCTTTGGCATGTTTTATAATGCCGTGGCCCGCCGCTGCGGGGTGCCGGTGCGGGCAGGCCACAGCCACAACACTGCCTATGAGCACAACCTGGTGGGCCAGCTGGACCGGCTGATGAGTTCCCGCTTTGACCACGACCTGACCCACCGCTTTGCCTGCAGCCAGCGCGCCGGGGAGATGCTGTACGGCAAACACCCGTTCACCGTGCTGCCCAACGGCATTATGACCGATGTGTTCGCCCTCCACGATCCCGCCGCCCGCGCCGCTCTGCGCGCTGAGCTTGGCGTGCAGGAAGGCGAAATTCTGTTTGGCCATGTGGGCCGTTTTTGTGAGCAGAAAAACCATGCCGGGCTGCTGCGCATTTTTGCCGGGGTCAGCCGCCGCATGCCCAACGCCCGGCTGGTGCTGATCGGCACCGGCGAGCTGGTTGATTCCACCCGTGCCCTTGCCCAGGAGCTTAACCTGAGCGACCGGGTAATTTTTGCCGGGGTGCGCAAGGATATGGCCGCGCTGTACCACGCCATGGATGTATTTTTGCTGCCCAGTTTGTTTGAGGGGCTGCCCGTTGTGCTGGTGGAAGCCCAGGCCGCCGGCCTGCCCTGCTTTGTGGCCGATACGGTGGACCCCGGCGCGGCGTTTGCCGGCAACATCCACTACCTGCCCTTGCAGAATGAAGCCGCCTGGGCTGATTCCATTGCCGCGGCGGACCTGACCCGTGACCCCAACGCCCAGGCCAAAGCCATTGCCGCCGGATTTGATGTGCACACCAGCGCGGGCATCCTGCAAAAATTTTACCTGGAGCAGACGCAGAAATATACAAAGGAGGTGCAGCCATGAGTGAAACCGAGCCCCAGTTCAAAGGCCCTGCCATTGCCGTGGTGGTGCCGGTACATAACGGCGCTGCGTTTTTGCAGCAGTGTCTGGCATCCCTGGCTGCGCAGACCTTTGGCGATTTCGCCTGTTTTGTGGTGGATGACGGTTCCACCGATGAAAGCGCCGAGCTTGCCGCCGCGTGGGAAAGCCGGGACGCCCGGTTTGTTGTGATCCACCAGCGCCAGAGCGGTGTTGCCGCCGCCCGCGCTGCCGGGGTGCGCGCGGGGCTGAACCTGAACGCCCGGTGGTTTGCCTTTTGTGATGCGGACGACTGCTACCACAAGCAGTTTTTGGATGCGCTGTACCATGCTGCCCAAACCACCCGCTGCCAGATTGCCTGCTGCCGGTATGACTGCTTTACCGAGGATATTCCTCCGGAAAGCCCGCCGCCCAGCCAGACCACGGTGTTTCAGCCGCCCGCCCATCTGGATGCCCTGCTGCATGACCACCGGGTGGACTTTGGGCTGTGGAACAAGCTGTACGCCCACGAGCTGATCACCGCCGAGATCATGGACAACGGCCTTGCCTACAACGAAGACCTTGTGGCCAACTGGCAGATTTTCAGCGCGGCAGACGGCTGTGCCTATGTGGATTTTGCAGGCTACCATTACCGGCAGCACGCGGCTTCGGCCAGCCACCGTGCCCTGCCGCCGGAAAGCATTGACCAGCAGCGCCAGGCCGCCGTGTTCATCCGCGAGCATGCCAGCCCGGCCATCCAGCAGAGCGCCAACGCCTTTTATTACGAAAAGCTGGTCTACCTTGCCAGCATGATTTTGCGGCGGGACGATGCCGCCGCCTACCGCGTGCAGATCAACGAGCTGGGGGTGGGCATCCGCGCCGGGCTGCAGGACCCTAACCTTGGCCGCAACCCGCGGCTGCCGCTTGCCATCCGCGCGGCGGCATGGGCAACCATCAACTGCCCGGTGCTGTGGCGCAAAGTGTGCCGTACCATGTTAAAAGACCGGCGCTGACTCCTTTTGCACAGGATAAACACCATGCGTATTTTATTTATACTGGATAGTGTGGAAAACTCAACCTCTGCCAATGTGCTGATGGCACAGCGTTTGGCAGGGGTGCTTTGTGCTGCCGGGCACACCGTACACCTGCTGGAACTATGGGACGGCCTGCATCCCCAGCCGGAGCTGCCCGGCTGCACCGTGCACCGCCTTGCCTTTGCGGACGAGCGCCTGATGAACGCCGCGCTGGAAAACGGCCGCAGTGGCGGTTCGCCCATTCCGGTGCGGCTGGCGCGGCTTTGCTGCCACCCCACGGCGGTGGCGGCGGCGTTCCGCCAGCTGGTGCTGCACGCCCCGCGCCGGGTGGTGGATACCCGCCGGGAGCTGGAAAAGCTGGATGCTGCGTTTCATTTTGAGGTGATCTGCGCTGTTTGTGCGCCCTACCGCGCCGCGTTTGCGCTGGAAACCGCACAGGTGCAGGCCAAAAAGGCCATCTGGCAGCTGGACCCCTATGCTTCCAACCGGGATTATCAGGCCCCCGGCGGCTACCCGCGGGAGCTGGAGCTGCTGAACCATCTGGCCGCCGCCTTTATCACCCGGCAGGCCGTTGGGGATTACGCCCCCGGCGCCCCGCTGGCCGCGGCGGCGGAAAAAGTTCATGTGCTGGATTTCCCCAGTCTGGTGCCCCCGGCGGCAGTGCCGAACCATGCAGCAGACAGCAAAAAGCGCTGCGTGTTCTGCGGTTCTTTGTATCCCGGCCTGCGGGAGCCGGGCTTTGCGCTGGAACTTTTCCGCGCCCTGGGCCCGGCCAGCGGCTGGACCCTGACGATGGCAGGCGGCGGCTGGCAATACTTTGCCGCGGACGCTGCCCAGACCAAGGCTGTATTGGGCGAACAGTTTGAACAGCCCGGCCCCGTGCCCGCCGAAACCGCCCGCACCATGCAGGCACAGGCCGATGTTCTTTTGAACCTTGGCAACGCGGTAGACAACCAGCTGCCCAGCAAACTGTTTGACTACTTTGCTGCGGGCAAGCCAGTTTTGCACCTCTGCGTGATCGAAAACGACCCTGCCCTGCCCTATCTGGCCCGCTATCCGCTGGCGCTGGTGCTGCACCAAGGCCAGGCTGATGCTGCGGATATTCTGCACCGCTGGCTGGGTGAAGTGTGCGGTAAACAGCTGTCCTTTGGGGAAGTGTGTGACCTCTTCCCTGAGCTGGTGCCGCAGGCGGTTGCGGCTGAATTTGTGAGGTGGCTAATGTGAAGGTACTCTGGCTTGTCAGCATCACCATCCCTGCTGCCGCGGATGCCTGCGGTTTGCAGGCAAAAGAGATCGGCGGGGGTTGGCTTTCCGGCGCGCTGGGCGGCATGACCGCCGCACCGGACGCCCCGGCCATTACCGTTGCCAGCGTGGATGCCCGCGCGGAAACTTTAACCGTTTGCAGCAAAAACGGCGTAAGTTTTGCACTGGTTCCCACCGGAAGTGTGGAAAACTTTTCTGCCCTGCTCAAAAAGATTGCCCCGGATCTTGTCCATATCTGGGGCACCGAGTACGCTGCCGCCCGCACCATACAGCAGGCGGCCCAGGCGGCGGGGATACCGGTGCTGGTGGGCATCCAGGGCGTGATGGTTGACTGTGCCCTGCACTTGAATGACGGCGTGCCAGCACGGCTGCTGCACTCCTGCGCGGCGCAGCATTTGATTGACCGCCATGTGCCGGGCGGGCTGCTGGACGTGAACCAGGCCCGTTTTGACACCCTTGCCCAGAGCGAAGCCGCCGTGCTGGCCAACGCCCGCCATGTGACCGGGCGCACCAGCTTTGACCGTTCCGCCGTTCAAAAGCTGGCCCCGCAGGCCAGTTATTACCCCTGCAACGAAACGCTGCGCCCGGAGTTTTACACCCCACCGGTGTGGCACCCCCGCACCTTTGGCGAAGCGCCGGTGCTGCTGCTCAGCCAAGGCAACTACCCGCTCAAAAACCTGCATACCGTGCTCAAAGCGCTGCCCGCCGTGCTGGCGCAGTACCCCGGCGCGGTGCTGCGGGTGGCGGGCTGGCCCCCGCTGGACAAAGGGCCGCTGCTGCGCCCGGTGATTGACTGGATGTTCCCCTACCAGACCTGGTGCAAACAACTGATCCGCCGCCTGGGGCTGGCGGACCATGTGCAGTACACCGGCCCGCTGGATGCCGCCGCCATGCGGCAGGCTTACCTGGATGCCGATCTCTTCCTGTTGCCGTCTTACAGCGAGAACAGCCCCAACAGTCTGGGCGAAGCCATGCTGCTGGGCCTGCCCTGCGTGGCCAGCGCGGCAGGCGGCATCCCGGATATGCTGCAAAGCGGCGTGCAGGGGATGCTGTACGGTGCCGCCGGGGATGATGCCGCCCTGAGCGCGGCCATTTTACAGGTGCTTGCCCTGCCGGACCACGGCACGGCGCTGGGCACCGCCGCGCAGATCCGCGCCCGGGTGACCCATGACGCGGCCAAAAACGCTGCACAGATGATTGAAATTTACCGCAAAGTCCTGCAAAGGGAGGGAACACTGTGAGCCTGCCCGCCATTGGGGTGGTGATCCCCTGCTATAAGGCCGAGCGCACGCTGCGCCAGACGGTTGAAAGCGTGCTGCAGGGTGCACCGGACAATTTGCAGCTGGTGCTGGTGGAGGACGGCAGCCCGGACGGCACCGGCGCGTTGTGTGATGCCCTTGCCGCCCAAGACCCCCGCGTTACCGCACTGCACCAGCCCAACGGCGGGGCATCCGCCGCGCGCAACGCGGGGTTGGATACACTGTGCCGCAGCGGTGCCGAGTGGGTGCTGTTTGTGGATGCGGACGATACCCTGCTGCCGGGGCTGTGGCAGGCGCTGCCTGCTGCATTTGATGCGCAGCCGGGCCTGATTTTGTACGGCATGGTGCGCGCCAGCGGCCCTGCCCCCAATCCGCTGGCCCCCGGCTGCTATGCCGGCCCCGCCGCGCTGGGGGATGCGCTGGACCCGCTGCTGTTTGAAAGCGGCTACCTCGCCGCCCCCTACCCCAAGCTGTTCCGGCTGGATGTGATCCGCCGGAACAAGCTGCGGTTTGACCCACGCTTAAAAATCAATGAAGATGTTTTGTTTAATCTTCAATATTTGCGGTTTTTGCTTTTTTTACAAAAAAACTCTGCCATTTATTGCCTTACAGGTGTATACTATAATCAGAATGATATGCTTGCGGGCAGTCTGTCCCGCTCCCTGCGGGGGGATTTGCTGGACGCCGAGGCTGTGACCCGCCCCGTGCTGGAAGCATTCTTGACGGATGCCAAACTGCCTGCACCAGAAATTGACCGCCTGGTGCAAATAAGCCGGGTGCGTGCCGCGTTAAATCAATATGGGCTGCTGACCGGCTGTCCCGGCCGCATGCCGTTTGCCCAGCGGCGGCAGCTGTTTGCCCGCATTTTGCAGGATGCTGATGCCCGCGCGGCCCTGCGCGCCCGCCTGACTGCGGACCCCAACCGCCTGCTGGCGCTGCCCTACCGGCTGGGGGTATTTTTGCACAGCGCCTGGCTATTGGCCGCTTATACCCAGCTGAAAAACCGCTTTTTATGAGAGGAACGTTTTGCATGCCGAACCCGACCATTTCCATTGTGACAACTGTATATGACGCCAAGGATTACATCCCCCGCACGGTGCGCAGCATTCTGGCCCAGAGCTTTACGGACTTTGAGCTGCTGCTGGTGGAGGATGGCAGCCCCAACGGCTGCGGCGAGCTGTGTGATGAGCTTGCCAAAGCCGACCCGCGCATCCGGGTGTTCCACAAGGAAAACGGCGGCCCGGCCTCCGCTTTGAACGTTGGGCTGGACAATGCCCGCGGGGATTACATCGGCTTTGTGGATTCGGACGACCTGGTGGATCCGGATCTCTACGAAACACTTTTGAATGCCATCCGCGAAAATGATGTGCGCATTGCCTCCTGCAATGCCGACGCGGTGGACGAACAGGAAAAGCCCGTGCCGGGGGCCGGGGTCAACATCAACATTGCCGGGCGGCACATGGCCATGGAGCTGCTGCTGGATACCTTTAAAACCGGCGGCTTTTACGGGCTGCTGTGCTGGAACAAGCTGTTTGACATCCGCCTGTTCCGCGATAAAGGCGTGCATTTTGACGAAACCATGTTCTTTGGCGATGACGCCAGCGAGCTGCACCGCGTGTATGACGGCGAGTATGTTTACTGTGTGCCGCGCGTGCTGTACCACTACCGGCGGCGCGGCGGCCAGATGACCGAGGTGCTGTTTCCGCCGCGGCGGCTGGATGATTTGAAAATGTACTGGAACTGGCTGGGCTGGTTTGCCGCGCAGCCGGACAAAACCGAATATAAAGGTTATTATGAATGGGCCGTGGCATGGTACTGGAAGGTGTTTTACCTGTTCTGGTGCCAGGCCAGCGAGGCCGGAGCCATGGCAAAGCTGAAACCGGAATTTTTGAAGCACAAAAAGCATCTGGACAGCATTTTGCCGGACATCCTGCGCTGCCCGCATGTGCCCGGTGCCGAAAAAGCGCGCGCTGTGCTGTTCTGCGCCGCACCGGGGCTGACCTACACGCTGGCACACGCCCGCGGCAAGCTGCATGGCAGCAAAACGGACTGAGGAATGAGGGGGAAAAACAAGATGGAACATATTGCAGTTAGTGTGATCGTTCCCATTTACAACGCAGAGCCCTGGCTGGAAGAGTGCGTGCAGAGCATTCTGGACCAGGATTTCCCGGCCAGCTACGGCACGATCGAAGTGCTGCTGATCGATGACGGCGCAACGGATGGCAGCGGCGCTTTGTGTGACCGCCTTGCCAAGCGGGACAACCGCATTAAAGTGGTGCACCAGGAGAACCAGGGGCTTTCCGGCGCGCGCAACACCGGCATTGATATGGCCCGCGGCCGCTATTATGCCTTTATTGACAGCGACGATGTGGTGCGCCCGGCGTACCTGAAAAAGATGTACGAAGCCTGCGAAGCGCACGACGCCTACATGGCGATCTGCGCAGTGGAGGACGTACAGGAGAACGGCAAGCCCCTGCCGGAGCCGGTGTTCACCCCGCCCACGCAGGAAGGTGTGTTCCGCGGCAAGGATCTGCTGAATGATTTTTATGCCCCCAACGGCACTTATTACACCGTTGCATGGAACAAGCTTTACCGCGCCGAGGTGTGGAAGCTGCTGCATTACCCGGAGGGCCGTCTGCACGAGGATGATTTTGTGGCGCACCGGCTGTTCTGGCGGTGCGATAAAGTGGTGTGCCTGCCGGATGTTTTGTACAATTACCGCCTGCGTTCCGGCAGTATTATGCGCACCAGCCTGAAACCCGGCGCGTTTGACGCGGTGGACGGCCTGGCTGACCGGTACCGCTTTTATGTCGAGAACGGCGCGGACCGTTCGGTGATTGATTCGGCTTATGCTGCCTGTTGGCGGCGGTATCTTTTCCTGTGCGCCAAGGTACGCCAGAACCCGGAGCCGCAGCTGGTCAAGGCCATCAGCAAGGAGCAGTTTCTGATGCAGGGGCTGATCAGCTACCTGCCCAACTGCCGCCACATGAAGATGACCGAAAAACTTTCCGCCGCCCGCTGGGCCATGATGCCCGCCGAAAGCCTTTGCCCGGCAAAGTGATTGTTTACGAGAGCTTTCCAGCCTTTTTTGAAAAAAAGGCTTCGGCGAAAAAACTTTAATAGAATATAAGAATAAAAATAGGGATTGGATAGCGAACGGGTAAACAAAATACGCTCAAAACATATTGAAGCACGCGTTTTCCCCATAGAGACCGTAGGGGTGCATATTGTGCGCCCGCTGACCTAATGTCATAGCGTTTTTCCAAGGATTGTATATGGGACAAACGGCCACGGGACGATGCAAGCATCGTCCCCTACAAATAATTTTTAGGTTTGCGATAACCATTTTGCGTTTCTCCCCGGCGCAATGAGGGCATCGCGCCCTACGGAATATTTTGCCGCTCATCACGCACTTTCAAACATTCCAAAACCTAATATTTCCTGAGCGGCGCTGCGCGCCGCGGTCCACCACCATTATTCTTTATTCTTTTTTAATTATTCTTTACCTGCCCCATTCCTAATTAAACTCCTAACTCCTCCCTCCTAACTCCTAACTAATTTTCCGTCCACACCAAACTTTCAAACCAACGAAAAAAGGGGTTGTCCATTTTGCCGCTGCGCTCGCCGAATACACCGCGCAAACCGCGCATTTTGCTGGTTCCGCCGCCGGAGCTGCCGGTTCCTGCTGTGCAGGGCGGCGCGGTGGAAACCCTTGTCACCCACCTGATCCGTGAAAATGAACGGGCGGGCAAGCTGGACCTGCTGTGCGCCAGCATCCCGGACCCGGAAGCCGCCGCCCAGGCACAAGGGCTGCAGCACACCAAAATGCTGTACGTTGCCAAGCCCCGCGGCGTGCGCCGGTATTACCCCATGGTGTTTCTGGAGCGCTGCTTTGGCGTTGCCGCCCCGTATGACCCGTGGTATCAAAAAGTTCAGCTTTCCCTTGCACTGGAGCTGCCCACGCCGGACCTGATTGTGGCGGAGGGCGGCACCCTGACCCAGTGCAGCGCCATCAGCAAAATGTTCGGCAAGCGGCGTTGCCTGGCCCACCTGCACGGCCAAACCAGCTGCAGCCATGAGATGGACGCCATTTACGGCGGTATTCTGGCCCTGAGCGAGTTTATCCGCGATGATTACCTCAAAACCAGCGAGCTGGACCGCAAGCATGCCTACATCCTGCACAACTGCATTGATACCGCCCGCTTTGTGCCCGGCCCGGCGGATGCTGCGCTGCGGGCTTCCCTCGGCTTTGCGCCGGAAGATTTTGTTGTACTGTTCTGCGGCCGCCTGGAGCCGGATAAGGGCATCCACAAGCTGTTGGAAGCGATGGAGAATATCCATGACCCGCGCATCAAGCTGCTGATTGTGGGCAGCCCGTTTTTTGGCCGTACCCAGCAAAGCCCGTTTTTGCGCAAGTTGGAACAGCAGGCCGAGACCCTTGGCGACCGGGTGCGCTTTACTGGCTATGTGCCCAATGATTCGATGCCGGAATATTACCGCCTGGCGGACCTTGTCTGCGTGCCCACCTTGGTGGAGGAAGCCGCCGGGCTTGTGGCGGTGGAAGCCATGGGCTGCGGCCGACCGGTGCTTGCCACCCGCAGCGGCGGTATGCCGGAATATCTGGACGGCAGCCAGGCCGTGCTGGTGGACCGTGACGGCAATGTAGCCGGGCAGCTGAGCTTTGCCATCCGCATGCTGTATGAACACCCGGATCTGCGCGCCCAGATGAGCACCGCCGGTGCAAAGACGGCACAGCGCTATTCTTCTGCACGCTTTTATGATGATTTTGTACGCATTGTGTACGATTTTGGAGGTCACCTATGGAACAGCCCGTCATCTGTGTGATCGTTCCGGTATACAAGGCGGAAGCCACCCTGCCCCGCTGCATCGAAAGTGTGCTGACCCAGCAGCTGCCGGGCGGACTGCGGCTGATCTTGGTGGACGATCAAAGTCCAGACCGCAGCGGCGAAATTTGTGACGCTTACGCAGCAAAGGATCCCCGTGTGATGGTACTGCACCGCAGGGAACGCGGGGTTTCCGGCGCGCGCAATGCCGGGCTACGGGCCGCCACCGGCGAGTATATTGTATTTTTGGACAGTGACGATGCCCTGCGCCCCGGCGCTTTGGCCGCCGCCCTTGCGGCACAGGCCGCTGCCCCCAACGCTTTTGTGCTCTGGCACTACACCATGCAGCCGGACGATACCACCCCTGTAACCACAGTAGCCCACCCGGCCCAACAGAGCGACCTGGCCCGCCTGCACCTGGACTGCCTGATCGCCATGCCGTGGAACAAGCTTTACCGGCGCACATACGCCCGGCAGCTTGCCTTTGACCAGGCTTATACCCTTGGCGAAGATTTGCAGTTTGTGCTGGATTATCTGGCTCTGCTGGGGCGCTGCCAGCCGGATTTCAGCTACCTTGTGCTGGAAAGCGCCCTGACCTTTTACGATTGCAGCCGCACCGGCACCCTTTCTACCAAGTACCACGCCAATTACTGCGAAATTTGGCCCAAGCATTTTGCCAAGCTGAACGCTGCCTGCACCGCTGCTGCCTGCCCGCCGCAGGATATGCTGCCGCTGCACCGCGCGGAATTGCAGGTTTTGGCGGAGGGTGCCGCGGACATTTTGCGGCGGGACCCCGATGCCATGCCCGCACGCCGCGCCAAAGCCCGCACCGCGCTGCAAAGCCCATGGCTGAAAAACCTGCTGGATACAATGCGCCATGAGCACTGTTACAGCCCCTATTACCTGCCCTGCCGCTGGAACAGCTTGCGTCTGCTATGGATGTTGTCCGAAGCTGCGCGCACGCAGAGCCCCCTGTTCGGCAAGCTGGACTGGGCGGGGTATTATTTGCTGCTGGGCCGCATGAAGCGCGGCTGAACCGCAGCCTGCTTTCTCTCTGGTATTACAGTACATTTCCCCCAGGCAGCGCCGCTGGCTTGCCTGGGGTTTTGTTTTTGCATCGTCAGGTTTTTGGGGTTGTAGATTGTATTCACCTGCTTAACATGGTATAATGGGACAGAATTATCTCTTTGTACTATTTTTAACACATTTGGGAGAATTATTTACGGCAACACCGCACAATTCCCGCCTGACGGCTTAAGCACCGCTCCGGCGGCTGCGG
>OKRT01000362.1_pt1 | contig 21830 bp, 16 predicted proteins | sample 1601111 | NCBI WGS metagenome assembly OKRT01 (sample SAMEA3541572, study PRJEB24748) | human gut metagenome | biome: human gut; feature: human-associated habitat; material: faeces | place: China | collected 2012 | reverse complement strand
TTCCGTACAGGGCCGCCGTGTTTTTCCGTCCTTATGCTTTCCTTAGAATTGCGCGTTAGGATACAGCTGCGGAAGCAAAAAGGAGTGGAGAAAACATGAAAAAACAAAATGGAATACGCGCCGTCCTGTGGACGGTCCTCATGCTGGCGGCCGTTCTGACGGGCTGCTGTGCCGATGGAGAGGACGCCTGCACGCTGGACCCGGCGAACCCGGCACGCTTTACCTGCGGCGGGGTGGAATATATTACGCTGCGGGAGGCTGTACCGCGTGATGCAGTGGGGCGCAAGCTGGGCGATATCCAGACACTGGCGGCGGTGGACGGGGAAGGGCGCGTCGTGGATACCTGCGGTGTGACGCTTTCCTTCTCTGCTTTGGCCCGGCTGGAGGAAAGGCTGCCGGAGGGCGGGCGCACCGTGCAGGTGCTGAACGTATGGGCGCTGCCCGGCACGACGGACGGCGCTGTGGCCGTGATGGTGGACGGCACATTCCGCCGCGCGGTACCCGCGGACGTACTGCCGCCGGAAGCGGAGGTCCTCAGCTTTGCACGGCAGGCCGGGGGATACGGGGAGGCCTTTGCGGTGATGCCGGAGGACTGCCGCAGGCTCACTTGCGGAGAGACAGTCTACCTTGTCACAGATACACCCGTTGCGCCGGAGGCGCAGGGCGCATATCTGGGCGTGCTTGCCCGCTCCTGCGTGTTCGATGCGGATACCGGGCGGGAACTGACGCGCGCGGAGCTGGAGCATATCGAACCGGTGCCGGGGCCGCTTTCCGCCCAGCGGCGGGAGAGCCGCGTGTACGGCGCGGTGTACGCGCTGGAGGGAACGGACAGCGGATCGGCTGTGGCGGTAGAGGTGGACGGCGCATTGCTGCGGGCCGAAGCGGAGCGGCGCGCGCCGGGCGCGTCCTGACGCTGCCATCCGGGCGGCCCTTTGCCGCATCCCTGCCGGAGGGCTGGCGCAAAAAAAGGCGCTCTCAACAGCCGGAATGGCTGCGGAGCGCCTTTTTTGTTTTTTCGCGGGCCTATTTCCGTACAGGCGCAGGCCCGGTGCTCTCCCGGACGATCAGCTGCGGACGCAGCAGCACCTTGCTTACGGCAACACCGTTCATCAGACTGTCCAGCAGGCTGAACGCACTTTTGCCCAGCGCCAGCCTGTCCTGCCGGATGGTGGTAAGGGGCGGTTCGCAGCCGGCGGCCAGCGGAAGGTCGTCGTAGCCCATCACGCTCACGTCCCCGGGCACGCGCAGGCCCAGACGTCGCAGCTCGGCCAGCACCCACCGGGCGATGCCGTCGCTGGCGCACAGGATGGCTGTCGCGCCCTGTGCAAGAAAATGCGGCACGTATTCGCGCGCACAGTTTTGTTCATAATACCCATAGGCCATCATCCGTTCGTCGGCGGAAAGCCCGCACAGCCAGGTGGCGTGCAGGAAAGCCAGCCGCCTTTCCTCAGACACCATTGAATCCCGCGTGCCGTTCAAAAAGGCGATTTTCCGGTGTCCCAATCCGGCCAGATGCCGCACGCCGAGCTCCACGCCCTCCCAACTGTCGGTGCCCACATATCCGACGCTGGCGTTGGGAACGCAGTTGTCCAGCAGCACTGTGGGCGTGCCAGTGCCGGCCAGCGCACGCATGTATGCATCCTGCGGCGTCAGGCCGAGAATGAAGGCGCCGCCGTATCCGCCCTCCAGCAGCAGGCTGCCATATTTGGTGCGCGCCTGCGCCTCGGGCGTGGTGGGCAGCACATCCACGGCCCATCCCCGTGCCGCGGCCGCCAGCCGGAACCCGGCCACGATCTCGTACCCGAACTGGCCGATGTTGGCGTATTCCATATTTTCCACCAGCACACACACCTTGGGCTGTGCCTGCCTGCAGGCACGCTTGGCCGCATAGCCCATTTCCACCGCCGTGTCCAGCACAAGCTGGCGGGTCTCTGCGCTCACGTCCGGCGCGCCGTTCAATCCTTTTGAAACCGTGCTCACCGCGATTCCCAGCCGTTGGGCAATGTCTCGGATCGTCACCAAGCGCTGCGCCTCCCTTCGTTGTCCGATATCCTGTTTAGTATAACCCGCACCGCCGCTCTTTGCAATGGGAGAGAAAGAATATTTTATTGAAATATCACAAAATACGCCTTGACGAAATCCGTATCCAATGCTAACATGGTGGTGTTCTACGAAAATTTGCGAAAATAAATTGCTTTTATCCCGCGGCGGCGGTTCAGGAAAGGAGTTTTTCCATGAAAAGAGATATTCAGATACTGACGGGGCAGGTGCTTGCGGCCGACTGCCGGAAAACCATTGCCCAGGCTACGCCCCGTGAGCTGTACAACGCGGTGTCCAAAGCAGCGCTGGACCTCGCTGCGGACGCATGGAAGCGCGCGCCGGGCAAGCGCGTGGCGTACCTTTCGGCGGAGTTTCTTGTGGGACGCCTCGTTTACGCCAATCTGCTGAACATGGGCCGCCTGGGCGAGGTGCAGCAGATGCTGCTGGACGCGGGTGTGGATGCGAACGTGTTTGAAGAGATCGAGGACGCGGCGCTGGGCAACGGCGGCCTGGGCCGCCTGGCCGCGTGCTTTTTGGATTCCGCCGCCACGCAGGGCGTGCCGCTGGACGGCTACGGCATCCGGTACCAGTACGGCCTGTTCAGGCAGTATTTTGAGGATGGCTTCCAGAAAGAGACCGCCGATGACTGGCAGCGCTTTGGAGATCCATGGAGCGTTCGCCGGGAGGAGGATGCCGTCACTGTGCAGTTCGGCGGGCAGGCCGTGCGCGCCGTGCCTTACGACACGCCTGTCATCGGCTACGGAATGAAAACCGTCAATACACTGCGTCTGTGGCAGGCCGAGCCGTTCCAGGCATTCGATTTCAATTTGTTCAACGCCCAGAAATATGCCGCCGCCGTGCGCGAGCGGGACGCCGCCGAAGATATCAGCCGTGTGCTGTACCCCAACGACGACACCGACGCAGGCAAGCGCCTGCGCCTCAAGCAGCAGTATTTCTTCTCCAGCGCGTCGCTGCAGGACATGGTGCGTGCTTACCGCGCGGCCCATGGCGGGGATTTCACCCATTTTGCCGACGCATACGCGGTACAGCTCAACGATACCCACCCCACAGTGGCCATTCCCGAGCTGCTGCGCCTGTTGGTGGAAGAGGCGGGCATGCGTTTTGCCGACGCAGTACAGGTGGCCCACGATACCTTTGCCTACACCAACCACACCATTATGCCCGAAGCGCTGGAAAAATGGGATCAGAAGCTGTTCCGCGGCGTGCTGCCCCGGGTGTACCCGTATGTGAAAAAGCTGGACGCGCTGCTGCGCCGCACGCTGGAGCAGAGGGGCGTGCCCATGGGCGAGGTGTCCCGCTATGCCATCCTGGAGGACGGCATGGTGCATATGGCGCGTATGGCCATCTTTTCCACCCACTCCACCAACGGTGTGGCGCGCCTGCACACTGAGATATTGAAGGACACCGCCCTGCACGAATGGTACGAGCTGTATCCCGAGCGGTTCAACAACAAGACCAACGGCGTTACCCAACGGCGCTGGCTGGCGCTGGCAAACCCGGAACTGGCGGCGCTGCTGCACGACGCTGTGGGCGACGGCTGGCTGACAGACCTCTCCCAGCTCAAGCGGCTGGAGCCCTGCGCGGACGACCCTGCATTTCTGGCGCGTTTCATGGACGTCAAGCGGGAGAAAAAACGGCAGCTCGCGGCGTATGTGGAAAAGCACGAGGGCGTGCGGCTTCACGCAGACTTCCTGCTGGATGTGCAGGTAAAGCGCCTGCATGAGTATAAGCGCCAGCTTCTGAACGCTTTTTCCATTCTGGACACATACTATGGCCTGAAGGAGGGGCGCATCTCCCGCGCGGATTTCGCGCCCACCGTCTACCTGTTCGGAGCAAAAGCCGCGCCGGGCTATGTGCGGGCCAAGGGCATCATCAAGTATATCAACGAGCTGGCGGAACTGGTGAACGGCGATGCGGACGTGAACGGCCTGATGCAGGTGGTGTTTGTCCAGAACTACAACGTCAGCTATGCGGAAAAGATCATCCCGGCGGCGGATGTGTCCGAACAGATCTCCACGGCCGGCACGGAGGCGTCCGGCACCAGCAACATGAAGTTCATGCTGAACGGCGCGGTGACGCTGGGCACACTGGATGGCGCAAACATCGAGATTGCAGAGCAGGCCGGCGCGGAGAACGAATATATCTTCGGCGCCCGCGCCGATGAGATCGCGCGTCTGCAGAAGGACGGCTACGACCCGAACGCCGTCCTCGCGGCGGAGCCGCGCGCAAAGCGCGTGGTGGAAAGCCTGGTGGACGGCACATTTTCCGACGGCGGCACAGGTATGTTCCGCGAACTGTATGCCTCCCTCACCGAAGGCGCAAGCTGGCACAAGCCCGACCACTACTTCCTGATGCGGGATTTTATCGAGTACTGCGACGCGCGCCTGGCTGTCAACCGGGACTATCGCGACGCGCGGGCTTTCGCGGCAAAGTGTATGCGCAATGTGGCAAACGCGGGCGTGTTTTCGTCCGACCGTACGATTCTGGAATATGCGCGGGACATCTGGCACGTGTAAACGCATGGGATAAAGCAAAACGGCATGGAGCAAAAGTTCCATGCCGTTTTTTTATGCCTTCAGCATCCGCCAGAGTGTGGTGCGGCTGATGCCAAGGCTCTGCGCCGCACGGCTTTGGTTGTCACCGCTTTTTTCCAATACCATTCGGACGATCTCCCGCTCGATGAGGGCCAGCGGCTGGGAGAGGTCGAGAGAGGCGGCGGGAGAGGCCGCCGTATCCGCGTCGGCGGGCGCAAGGGAAAGCTCCGCCTGCAGGGCGGCCTGAACGTCCGACAGCCGGATTTGTGCATCCGTGCACAGTTCCGTCAGCCGTTCCATCACGCGGTGGAACTGCAGATAGTTCTGCGTCCACGGATACTGGCGCAGCAGCGTAAGCGCATCCGCGTCGATGCCGCGCCACTGCCTGCCGGTGTCTATCGTATGGCGGTCCAGATACAGGCTGAACGCGGTTTCCACCTGCGCGGGTTGGGCGTGCAGGGAGGAAAGGCAGAGGGGAAAGCAAGACAGGCGGTTGATGAATTCCATTGCCGCTCCGCTGATGCGCCCGTCACCGGCTTCCACACACGAAAAAATCAGCTGGTTGTGCTTCGCGGTCTGTCCCTCCAGCAGAAAGGCCAGAAGCTGGCGCCACTGCGTATCGTCCAACGCGTTCAGGTTTTGGAAATACAGCGTGTTTTCCGTATCGCAAAGCGGAGAGCTGTGGTGTCCCAGCAGATAATTCCAGGTTTTACGGCTCAGCAGGTTACAGTCGATCTGAATAAAAGGGTGGCTGCGACGCGCGCTGCGCAGGTAGATTGTGCGCGCCAGATATTCCTTCCCTGTTCCGGCGGCGCCGAACAGAAACACCGGTGCGCGTCCTGCCGCCGCCTGCAGGATGCTTTGATGATATTGGGCGGTGAGGCCGGTGATGTTATAGATACCGGCGGAGCACGCCTCCTCCAATTGGCTGCAGTTATAGTAGCTGATGCCGTATTTGTCCCCGGCGACAGGGGGTGTGGAAGCGAGAAAATAAAAGGCGGTATAGGCCTCTCCGTCGGAGGGAAGCTGCATCGCTTCAATGTTGTACAGCAGCCCGCGGAACTGCTGCATGACCTTGATGCGTCCCGCGGCGGCCACGCTCTCGATTTTTTCGCGCAGCATGTCCAGCAGCTCTGCGGAGGCGTCCTCCAGCGTGGAAAAAACCAGCTTGCCCGCACGGGTGAATACTACGGTCTGGCTGGTGCGTTTGTGCAGGAGCTGGCGCAGGAACTGGTTTTCGCTGCGCAGCTGGCGGTTGGCGCTGCAGAAAAAAACAGCCTGGTCGAACGCGGCGCGGATGCTTTCGGCGCTGGAGGTGATAAGGAAAGCGTTGACGTCCATCTCCTTGGCGGCGGTGTAGGTGACCATATCGCACAGGACCGAGGCATATTCCTCCCGCCGCAGGTATTGCAGCGTGGTAACGGCCTGGCTGGAGGATTGTATGGTAAATACGTCCAACTGGTATGGCAGCAGCGTCCGCAGGATGCCCATATCCTGTGTGATGTTGGAATATCCCACAATGGCCACTCGCCCCTCGTGAATGTTGGCGCGCTGAAGCGTGCACAGGACATCGTACACGGTGGTGCCGATCTCGATGACCGGCAGCGAAACGGATTGTTTCAGCAGTCTGGCCGTGCCGCCCCGGGAGATGATCACATCAAAATTTGCGTGGAAGCCTTTCTGCGCGAGCTCCAGCCCTTTGGCCAGATCGCCCACGCTGATGGTCAGCTCCAGGCCGTCGTATTCTTTCGCGGTCTCTGTTAAAAGCGGCACCATCCCGGGATAGGGCGAGATCGCCAGTACTTTGATGGATGGCATTTTCTTTCATCTCTCTTTTGTTTAAAAATGAAACACATTTTTGCTTTATTATAGCGAATTCACAAAGAAAACACAACAAATTTTCTTAAGTGTTTCATAATAAAACGATTTGCGGAGGGATTCTGCATACCAGCATAAAAAATACGCCTGTATAATGAAAATGACGAAAGGTCCGCCGGACAGGGATAAGAGGAGAGCCTATGATACATTTATTTGTAATTGCGGATGATTTTACAGGCGCGCTGGATACAGGCGTACAGTTTGCCTCCTATGGAGCGGCCACGAAGGTCGTTGTGGGGACAGGCCTGCAGGCACTGGAGGCAGACGCGCAAACACAGGTGCTCGTGGTGGATGCCGAGACACGCCACCTTCCGGCGGCGCAGGCATATGATACGGTCTACCGCCTGGTGCGCTGGGCAAAGGAAAAAAAGATCGGATGCATCTATAAAAAGACAGATTCCGCGCTGCGCGGGAATATCGGGGCAGAGCTTTCCGCCGCGCTGGCAGCGGATGGAGGCGACAGGCTCCATTTCGTGCCCGCCTTCCCGAATCTGGACCGCGTCACCCGCGGCGGCGTACACTACATCGGCGGCGTGCCCGTTGCCCAAAGTGTGTTTGGAAAGGACCCCTTTGAGCCGGTGACGCATTCCCGTGTGGAGGATATTCTGCATGAACAGACGGATACACTGTGCGCCTATATCCCCGGCGGCGGTTCCGCAGAGGGCAAAGCAGGCGTGCTGGTCTATGAAGCTCAGACGAACCGGGATATGGCACAGATCGCCGACCAGCTGGCGGCCCGGAGCGAGACCGGACTGCTGGCCGGCTGCGCGGGCTTTGCATCCGTGCTGCCGCGGCTGTTGCAGCTGTCCTGCCGGGACACCGCGCCGCTGCCGCTCTGCGGCCGTCTGCTCGCGGTCTGCGGCAGCATCAACCCGGTCTCGCTGGAGCAGTGCGCGCAGGCCGAGGCGCAGGGAGCGCCCCGCTTCAGCCTCACGCCGGAGCAGAAGCTCTCGCGGGACTGGGCGGCCGGCGCGCAGGCGGGCGAAATGCTGGGAGCTGTGTTACGGGCCTGTTCGCAGGAGCCGGTGGTGGTGCTGGACACAGGCGGCGCGGTGGAGAACGCGGGCGCGGACAAAACCGCAGACCGCATCCAGATCGCCAATACGCTGGGCGCGCTGCTCAAGCGTCTGCTGGACGACGGGCTGGAGAGCACGGTGCTGATCATGGGCGGTGATTGTCTTTTGGGCCTGATGCGCCAGCTGGATGTAACGGAGATCATGCCTCTGTGCGAAGTCGCGCCGGGCGTGGTGCTGTCGCAGTTCACCTATGGCGGACGGCAATGGAACCTTGTTTCCAAATCCGGTGGGTTTGGAGCAAAGACACTGTTTTATGACCTGCAAAACATTCTGGAACGATGGAAAAAGGAACTGCCCGCGGTGTGACGGGGCATGCAGCCTTTCGGACAGGAAAAAAGGAGAAGATAAAATGCGTATCGCCTGGGAAGGACGGGAGCTGTACTGCCATATCTCAACAAAAGCAGGCTTTGACCCGGTAAAAACACTTTATGTCTGCGCTCCGGGCGCGGATGCGGCAAGCTATGAAGCCGCCGCACGTTTTGCGCAGGCATCCGGCTGGCGGGAAATCGCAGAGCAGGACGGGGCGGTACTGGTGCTCCCCATCGTGCCGCACGGCTGGCGGGCGGAGGACGCGGGGCTGCTGATGGAGATCTACCGCGGCACGCGCGGCAGCTTTCCGACCCAAAGCGGGAAAAGCCTGTATGGGCGCGGCGGCTATTTGTGGTGTTGGGAAACACTGATCTATGCGGTGGGATATGAGGACGGCGCCTCTTTCCTGGGCGACGCCTCGGCTGCCTGTCCAAGCTTTTTTGCTGCGGCGGCGCTCGTGGGCGGCGTGCCGCAGGATTATACGCCCGGGGAGCGTCCTTCCAGCCACTGGCTCGTGGAAAATGTGAGCGCGGATTATAAAACCCTGAACCGGGAGCTGCCCGTCTGCCTCTGGCTGATGGTGCGTGAACGGCAGGAGGCGGACGCGGCTGTCCGCTATTTCAACTGGAGCAACGGCGCGCAGGGGCCGGGCTGTGAAGAAATGTTTGATGATATTTCCGCGACGGTCTACCGGGCGCCGGATGGCGGAGCGGCGCAGGTACGGATTTCGACCGGAACCTTCGGCCCGGAGCCTGCGCTGGCGCGCACGGTTTTTTCACAGCTTTTTGAACGCGTCATCCGCTGGAAAAACGGCCCGGATGGAAAGCTGGCGCCTTTCATGAGCCGTGCGGACTTTTATGCGTCCCCGCGCTTTGCGCTGGATTCTGTTGTGTACGGGGGCCGCAGCTACGGCTTTTTCGTTCATGTGCCGGAAGGGCTGACGGCGGAGCAGGCCAGGGGCCTGCCGCTGGTGTTCAGCGTACATGGCCGGGGCGAACCGGCCTGGATGTTCGCGGAGAAAAACGGCTGGGACAGGCTGGCGGACGAGACCGGCGCGTTTCTGCTGGCCGTGCCGGACTCTCCGGAAAACATCTGGTTTCTGGAACGCGACGGCGGTGTATTCGCCCGGATGATCGACAGGCTCCACAGCCGTTACGGCATCGACCGGGAGCGCGTTTATCTGACGGGCTTTTCCAACGGAGGCATGATGACACGGGAGGCGGGCACGCGGTATCCGCAGCTTTTCGCGGCTTTATCACCCTGGAATGCACCGCCTGCCGAGACCTGGTCCGGCTTTGCGGAAGGCGGGTGGCAGATGCCGTGCTTCATCTATCTGGGTGACAACGACCCCGTCGCGCGGGGCACGGAAGAACCGCTGCTGGAGCAGATGCTCCGGGCAAACTGTTGTGCGGCTGTGCGGACGGCCGGGGGCTTTGTGCCGGATGCGATATACAACGGCGAAAACCATTACACTGCCGCGCGTGGGTATACCGAGGGCGAACGCTTTGGCACAGCGGTCTACCGGGACGCGCAGGGCGTACCGCGCGTATGTGTGACAGTGATGAAAAATATGCCCCACGGAGCGATCCACGATGAGAGCCGGGCGGCATGGGAATTTATGAGACGGTATCGGAGGCCGGGAAACGGAAAGGCTGTGGAAACGGTGCCGCATACAGAGAGCACAGAAACAGAATGCGCAAAACAAAAGGAGGAGCGACTGAAGTGAACGATACGATGAACGAGATCACAGCATTTTCTCCCTTCGGAGGACGTCTGGTGCTGGAGGAGGTCAAAGGTGCGCAGGAACGCGCGAACGTGCCGGAGAACAGCATCGAGACGAAGGCGGGCGATGACCGCAGCATGTACGTCTATGTGCCGGCTTCCGGCTGCCCGGACGCGAAACAGACGCAGGTCGTCATGTTTCTGCGGGATGGCGCGGACGAAGCCTCCGCCCAGGCGGCCATGAAGGAATATGGTTTGGACGCGCTGGCGGAAAAGGAGCATTTTGTGCTGGCCTTCCCCAATCCGCGGCAAAGCGGCTGGAGCGAAAGGGACGCGGAAGACATGGACTATCTCTCCCGCTGCTTTATGGCCCTGCCGCAGGGCAAGGGAAAGGTCGGCGGGTTCATCGGAATGATCTTCTATATCGGCGGTTCTCCGTCAGCCGGCGCACTGCTGCTTGCGATGAGCGCGCGAAGGCCCCTGAATGTGGCGGGCGTGCTGCTCTCGGAGCTCCCTGCGGATTACAGCATCCCGCAGGACGGCGTGAACGCGCCGCAGGTGGCTTATCTCTGCGGCGGAGCCGCCCGCGCCGCAGATTATTTTGGAAAGGTGAACGGAGTGACGGGAGCGGACGCCCGGCCGCTGGAGCACGCGGTGCTTTACACCAGCTCCGTAAACCCAAATGTGCGGCACATCGTGTCCGAGCTGCCGTTCAGCGCGCAGGAAGCGGTCCGTGCATGGGACATGCTGTTCTGCAAAGCGAGGCGCTGGTCCAACGACACCTATGGGACATATCAAAAGCGCACGGATTTTACGGCCCGCGGCTTTGTGGCACACGTCAACGACCCGGGCCTCGGCGTGAACGAAGGCTTTGCCCATACCTGGTACGAATATGTACCGCCCCGTCTGCGCGGCAGCAAAGAAAAAGCGCCGCTGGTGTTTTATTTTCACGGCATCGGCTGCGTGCCGCTGTACGGCGCGGAGCAGAGCGGCTGGCACGATATCGCCGACAGGGAAAACTTTATCGTCGTATATCCCAAGCCCGCCCGCAACAAGGCGTGGAACATCTGGGATGAGCCGGGCATGCCCAGCGACCAGGCCTTTGTGCTGGCGCTGCTGGAGCATATGAAGCGGACCTATGCCATTGATGAAAGCCGCGTGTACATCTCCGGTTTTTCCATGGGCGGCATGATGACCAACGCTCTGGCATGTGCATATCCCGAGCTGTTTGCGGCGGCAGCCCCTTGCAACGGATTCAATTCCGGCTATCTGGTCCCGGCGTCGGAAATGTGGACGATGCTGCGGAAAATGCCCACCGGCCGCGGTTTGCCGGACGGCCCTTCCGAACCGGTCACCCGTACACGTGTACGGGCGGATGCGAAAAAGGCTGCCTTTGCCTACCGTATGCCCCTCATCCAGAGTTCGGGCCTGCTGGACGGCACATGGCCCGCCGCGCAGGACGATCCCTTCAAGCGGTTGGCTTCTTTTGATTACTGGAAAACGTACAACAATATTCCCCTCACGCCTTACGAGCCTGCCGCCGCGTGTGAATCCGGCCTGACGGCCGACGAGACATTTTATGACTGTGCGGACGGGCGCTTCCTTCACCACCGTTGGTTCAGCCGCGATGAAGGAAAGCCCGCGCTGTTTGAAGTTGTGCTCGCAAAGCGTATGCCCCACGCGCTGGACCTGCGCCAGCTGGAGCTTGCCTGGCAGTTTATGAAAAGGTTCTCACGCGGGAAGGACGGTTCTCTGCACATCGACCCGTAACGCGCCCGCTGCGAAACGGCCAGACGCTTTGAGACCACAGCAGATGGGAGGAATGGAAAAGAAAAGACGGGAGTGGAAAATGGTATCTGCATATTGGAAAACACGGCAAAAGCGAATAGAATGAAGGAGTGAATCACAAATGACAATTCAAATGATCATTACATTGGCAATCGTGATCGGCATGATCGTCATGATCATGTCGGACAAATTTGCCTTCGGCGCACCGCCGCTGATCGCCTGCGTTCTTCTGGTACTGACGGGCTGCGCCACCATGTCCGAGGCCTTTGCGGGCTTTGTGGACAAAAATGTCATCATGATCGCCGGTTTTATGGTGGTTATGGCGGCGTTGGAAAAAACCAGCCTCATCGACAAGGTCAAGGCAACGATGTTCAATATGGCCAGCAAGGGCGGATATCGCAACTACATCCTGTTGCTGATCGTTGTCATGCTGGGAGCCAGCGTGATGAGCGGTACAGGCTATTATGTATTGGTGCTGAGCTTGGTATCCACTATCCCCTACAATAAAAATCTGCCTATTTCAAAAATCTTTATGCCCTTGGGCTATGCCACTTACAACCCCATCGTACCTGTGAATATGGCGTTTTACGTGGGCTTGGTGGCCTCTCTGCTGGAGAGTTCCGGCGTCACAGGCACCGCAGTGCCGCTGCTGGTATATTCCGGCATCAAGCTTGTCAGTTCTATCGCGTTTTTGGTGTGGGCGGTTATCGGTTACCGCTTCCTGCCGGACCACCCCATTGCCGAAGCGGGCGCGCAGGCTTCCGAACAAAAGTCAGAGGGCGAAAAGCTGTCCAGGTGGAAAGAAATCGTTGTGTATATTGCTTTCGTGGTCAACTTCGTAGCCATGATCTTCCTGGATAAGCTGGGGGAGCCGGGCTATGCCATCCCCGGCGTCATTGCCGCCGTACTGTTCGTTTTGGGCATCCTCAATTTCAAGGAAGTGCGCAACAATATTGCCTCTCCGCTGATTCTTATGATGGCCGGCGTCATCGGCGTGGCCGGCGCCCTGGCGAACTCCGGCTTCACCGCCATGGTGGGTGACGCGGTGGCCGGCGCTTTGGGTACCAGTGTCAGCCCATTTGTCATCGTATTGGTGTTCACACTGCTCACCAGCCTGAGCGCTACGTTCACGGGCGCCAGCTTCGGTTCCCTGTTCGTATTTGCGCCCATCGCCATCTCCGCTTGCGTCAGCATGGGGTTGGATCCTACGGCTGTGGCTGTGGCTTGTGTCACCGCCGCTTGGATCAACTGGATCATGCCCATCGACGGTATGCCTGCTATGATTCTTGGCATGGGCAAATACAAGCTGGTTGATTTCTGGAAGTTCACTCTGCCGTTGTACGTCATCCAGATTCTGGTGCTGTGCGGGGCCTGCGTGATTGTATTCCCCATGTAATAATAACCTGCGGTCGGCGGCGGAACATGCCGCCGGCCCTTTTCGGAGAGAGATGATACGCCATGAATACACTGAGTAATTTGAAGATGCCGCGCGCCGTCTGCTGCGGCGAGGACGCGCTGAAAAAGATGCCGGAGATCCTTCAGGCGGCGTCTGTGAAAAAAGCGGCTGTCTTTACAGACAAGGGGATCCGCAGCGCCGGCCTGCTGGACCCCGTGCTGGAGCAGCTTCAAAAGTCGCAGGCGGCATTCTGTGTGCTGGATGACCTGCCGCCGGAGCCGAGCTACGGCCAGGTCCAGAAGCTGGTGGATGCCTGCCGGGCCGAGGGCGCGGATATGATTCTGGCCGTGGGCGGCGGCAGCGTGATGGATACCGCCAAGCTGGCCGGTGTGCTTTTGGACGGCAGCTCGACCGTGCACGACCTGCTGGAAGCGCCCGGCCGCGCAAAAAAATGCTGTCCCACGCTGATGATCCCCACAACGGCGGGCACGGGCAGCGAAGCCACGCCCAACGCTATCGTAGCCGTGCCGGAGCAGGAGCTGAAGGTGGGCATCGTCAGCGACGCGATGATCGCAGACAATGTTCTGCTGGACCCGCTGATGATCAAAAATCTGCCCCGGAAAATTGCGGCGGCCACAGGTGTGGACGCTTTGGCGCACGCCATCGAATGTTACACAAGCAATAAGGCGAATCCCATCAGCGATACTTTTGCGCTGGAAGCGCTGGATATGATTTTGAACAACATCCTGCCTGCGTGCGACAGTGCGGACGCGGTATCGCAAAAATCAGCCATGCAGCTCGCAAGCTTTTACGCGGGCGTGGCTATCACTGCCAGCGGCACAACGGCCGTCCATGCGCTCAGCTACCCTCTGGGCGGAAAATATCATATCGCCCACGGCGTATCCAACGCCATTCTGCTTGCGCCTGTGATGCGCTTCAACGCGCCTGCCTGTCCGGAACGCTTCGCCGCCGCGTATGACCGTTGCGTACATGGAGAAAAAACCTGCGTGACGCAGGAGGAAAAAACGGAGTTTATGCTGCGTTGGCTGGAGAAGATCGTCCGGCATCTGGAGATACCCACAAGCCTTTCGGCATTCGGTGTGTCTGCGTCGGATCTGGAGACACTGGTGGCGGCCGGCATGCAGGTGACACGGCTTCTGAACAACAATCTGCGCCCGGTGACGGCGGACGACGCCCGCGCGCTGTACCGCCGGATCCTCTGACATCGGAAAGGACGGAAAAACATGAATAGAATCGAGATCAAGGGCATCATCCCGCCCATCATTACGCCGATGCACGCGGATGAAAGTATCAATACCGCCGAGCTGCGCCGCCAGGTGGACCGCCAGATCGAAAACGGCGTGCATGCGCTGTTCTGCTTTGGCACCAACGGCGAGGGATATATTCTGGACGGCAGGGAAAAACAGCTCGTGCTGGAGACGGTCATTGAGCAGGCGAACGGCCGCGTGCCGGTGTACGCGGGCACAGGCTGCGTTTCCACACGGGAGACCATTGCACAGTCCCGCATGGCCAGAGACGCGGGAGCGGATGTGCTGAGTATTATTACGCCCAGCTTTGCGGCGGCCAGCCAACAGGAGCTGTACGACCACTACCGTGCCGTGGCTGAAGCCGTGGATATTCCCATCGTGCTGTACAATATCCCGGCACGTACAGGAAATGCTCTTGCGCCCGAGACGGTAGCACGCCTTTCCCGGATCGAAAACATCGTCGGTGCAAAGGATTCCTCGGGAAACTGGGATAATATGAAAGCTTATCTGGATGGCACGCGGGGCAGCGGCTTTGCAGTGCTTTCCGGCAACGACGGCCTGATCTTGGACTGCCTGAAGAACGGTGGCCGGGGCGGCGTGGCGGGCTGTGCCAATGTTTACCCCCGCACCATGGCGTCTATTTATGATTGTTTTGCCGCGGGCGATTTGGAAAAAGCGCAGGAATATCAGGCGAGCATCGCGTCCTTCCGCGCATGCTTCAAATACGGCAACCCGAATACGGTCGTCAAAACAGCCGTGGCGCTGCTGGGCTACGACGTGGGAAAATGCCGCGCACCGTTCAACCAGCTCCCGGAAGAAGGCGTTGCCGCGCTGCGGCAGGTGCTTCGTGAGAATGCGGAAAAGGGGATGCACTGACCCATGAACAACACGGAAATAAGGCGGCCGGTCATCGGCATCACGATGGGCGACCCCGCGGGCAACGGGCCGGAGCTGTGTGTGCAGGCCCTGCTCCACAAAGCGATCTATGAGGAATGCCGGCCGCTTATCGTGGGGGATGCAAACGTTATCGAAAAAGCGGCTGTGCTGCTGGGCCATCCGGAGCTGACCGTGCACCGCGTGGACAGCGTGGAGCAGGCGGCTTTCACCTGGGGGATCATCGACGTTTACCATCTGGACCTTGTGGACCTGGCGCGGTTTGAATACGGAAAAGTGTCCGCGATGTGCGGGCGCGCGGCGTTTGAGTGCGTGCGGAAAGTCATTGAACTGGCACTGGACGACGAGGTGGATGCCACCTGCACCAACGCTCTGAACAAAGAGGCCATGAACTTGGCTCTCGCGCCCGAGGGCATGCACTTTGACGGCCATACGGAAATCTATGCCCACTATACTCACACCGAGAAATATACGATGCTGCTGGCGCACCACGATCTGCGTGTGGTACATGTTTCCACGCATTGCTCGCTGCGGGAAGCGTGCGACCGTGTGGAAAAGCAGCGTGTACTGGATGTCATTCATATCGCGGACAGCGCATGCAGAAGCTTCGGAATCCCGCGCCCGCGAATCGCCGTGGCAGGGCTCAACCCTCATGCGGGAGAAAACGGCCTGTTCGGCAGGGAGGAGCTGGACGAGATTATCCCGGCGATCCGTGCCGCGCAGGACGAGGGACTGTGTGTGGACGGCCCTGTGCCGCCGGACAGTTTATTTCCCAAGGCGCTGGGCGGCTGGTATGACATCGTTGTGGCCATGTACCACGACCAGGGGCACATTCCGCTCAAAACCGTCGGCTTTGTATATGACAGGGAAAAACAGGCGTGGAAGGCTGTCGAAGGAGTAAACATTACACTGGGGCTGCCCATCATACGTACCTCGGTGGACCACGGAACGGGTTTCGACCAGGCAGGCAAAGGCACTTCGAATGAATTGAGCCTGCTCAACGCCATTCAATATGCCGTCACGATGGCCCGCAACCGCAACATCAAAGAGTGAGGGGAAGAAAACCATGAAATATCCATGTTTGCCCGGCCTGACACCGGACGGCACCGTTTATCAGAATTCTGCAATGGGGACGGTGGAGGCCATGCTGCCCCCCGGGCCTTGGGCTACGGCGCATGCGCCCGCCTTGCTGGAAACTCCGGACGGCAGTTTGCTGTGCGCCTGGTTTGCTGGCAGCTTTGAAGGCAGCGGCGATGTGAGCATCGTTTGCGCCCGCCTGCCCAAAGGAGCCGCACGATGGGAAGCTCCAGTACAGGTGTCCCATGATGAAAAACGCAGTGAGCAGAATCCCTCGCTGTTTCTCGCGCCGGACGGCGCTGTATGGGCGGTTTATACCGCCCAGCTGGACCGTGTGCCCGGCAAGGATAATATGCAGTTCACGTCTGTCATCCGCCGGCAGAAAAGTACGGACGGCGGCCGCATTTGGGGCGAACCGGATGTGCTGTTTGCCCGGGAGGGAAGCTTCTGCCGCCAGCCCATCCAGGTGCTTGCAAGTGGACGCTGGATATTCGCAAACTGGCTGTGCAGCGACAGCGCATCCGGTCTGGCCGGAGACCCGACGGCGTTTCAGATCTCCGACGATCAGGGCTGTACTTGGCGCACTGTAGAGATGCCGGGCAGCAACGGCCGTGTACATGCCAATGTGGTGGAGCTTGCGCCGGGACGTCTCGCGGCGTTCATGCGGAGCCGTGCGGCAGATTTCATTTATCGCAGTGAATCGCTGGACGACGGCAATACGTGGAGCGAACCGGTGCCCACGGTCCTGCCCAATAACAACTCCAGCATCAGCGCCGTCAAGCTGCAAAGTGGACGCATTGCCGTTGCCTATAACCCCACCCATACGCCTGCGCCGCAGCCAGGTGTGGCAGCCTGGCCCGGCCTTCGCTGCCCGGTTGCGGTGGCCCTCAGCGAGGACGGCGGCCTTACATGGCCGATGATTCGCCATATGGAGCTGGGAGAGGGTTTTGTAGGGTCAGAAAACAGTACCAACAACCGCCAGTATGAGTACCCGTATCTGATGCAGGCTTCGGACGGCAGGCTGCATCTGGCGTTCGCGTATCAGAATCGCCGCGGTGTAAAATGGATGACGTTTTCGGAGCAGGATGTTATGGGTGAAAAGCGTGAAACTGTAGGCGTGTACAACCCGACAGCCGCCAGGGTATAGTGCGTTTTACAGGCGGAAAGCCCGAAAGCGCGCTGCCGCGGAGCGAAGCGGTTTCACGGCAGTGCGTGCCATTTCAGCAACACGCAAAAATACGGTAAATTTTTTTCAAAAGCATGTTGACAAGAAGAATGTTTCATGATAAAATCTAACATGCTGATTCGGAAACGAACAGCAGAAAAAGCGTGATCACGGGGTGACTCGTGTTCACATATATGCGGATGTGGCGGAACTGGCAGACGCGCTAGATTCAGGTAATGAAACCTCAGGGAACATTACAAGGAGATAGAAAAAGCCCCGCTCTCGGAGTTACAGGTTTCCCCTTCGAGTAAAAAGGAAAAAAGGAAGCAGAAAAGGCGTGATCACGAGGTGACTCGTGTTCACATATATGCGGATGTGGCGGAACTGGCAGACGCGCTAGATTCAGGTTCTAGTGAAGGCAACTTCATGTGGGTTCAAGTCCCTTCATCCGCACCACAATCAGAGTCGTCGTATTTGACGGCTCTGATTTCTTTTTCTCTCGTTTTCTCTGATTTACTCGCTCATGCTCGCTCGTCTGATGTGTAAATCCTATAACACCACTCGCGTTCGAGGTGCAGGTGATAGAATTTTTGCTCTTATCAATCCTCCTCATAAAATAATAAAGGGTATTTACACGCTATTGATATGGCTTCACACTTTTTATCCAGTAACCCAATCAATGAACTGAGCGATGTTAGCTCATATCAATTCCAATTATTAGGTTTGATCACTGAACATCTCCCCAATAAAATTATAACTTAACCAATTTGTTCCTTTACAGAAAAGTGTGCAGATTTTTGGCTTTCTATAGCGCAAACAGGCGGTTTTTGTGTTGTAAGCAACAGTAAAACATGCTACAATAAGTTAAAGTGTTTATTCCACATGAATGGTCACTATACAAGCAACTGTTAAGCCCCCTGTCATTTGCGGAGTGCTTTTGATCAATTTTTCAAGATTATGGCGAGGTGACAGTATTATGGCTACGCAAAGGGTTTCTTTCTGTAAGTTCATTCCAAACGTATCTTGTGATTTAGATTTAATTGTCTCCCGCTTGCTTGGGAATTGTGATGAAGCAAATCGCTTTGTTTTTGGTGAGCAAGGAAAACAATACATATCTGGATGTTACCTTGTACAACAGTCAAGAAACGAGATGACTTACAATGTTCAAGAAAATAGATTTGAAACAATTACTACTAGTAGATTAGCAGTTGTTAAATTTGAAATTGACTTACCTAATTCCACTCTTACAATATGGGGAAACAAAAGCATTGCTCAAAAACTTATTACAGCTCTCTCCCAAGCTTGTGATAACCAAGTCATAATTGACAGCTATCAGGTGGATTTTAAGAGAATGCTTGGACGAATATCAAAGTTAGAAGATGCCATCCTTTCAAAAATGAAATTAGAAAATGTTTTAATTGACTCGGGCATTGCCGCAAGTTGTAATGTTTCTCTAATCAATTTGGATAATGCAAGAGACTTGGTAAAAAAGTACTCCGATAACGTGTCACAATTATCTATAATCCTGGGAGATCGCTTTGGAGATAATTCCGTTTCACTTACCCTCTTTTCTTCTGGTTCAATTGTAATATACAAAGACAGAGATAGCATTTCGGATGAAATCATTTCCAAAATTCAAGAAATTGCAATAGGGTGAGGTAAGTATATATGGGAGAACAGGCAGTAAAAATTGGAAAAAAGTTAGAGGGCTTTGGCGAGCATCTATTTTCCGGCTTTGGCTGGACGGAATTAACAAGAGATAGAGAAATTGAATGTAAGCGTAGTTCTCACGGCAAGAAAACTCATGGGCTTGATTTGGTTATGAAATTCAATAGCCCATATATTTCTAGTCAACAAGGTATAATAATTGAATGCAAAAATCGGCAAATGGTATCTATTACGCAATCAAATATAGAGACTTGGGTAAAGGAACTGGTTCACAGTATTGAGTGTTCGCAATCTTCAGAGCAGCTATCTGATCTTGATTTAGAGGGTACTACATTAAATACAGGTATGCTTCTAATCCATGCAAATGACTGTTTTGACGAAGAAAAGTTTAGCAAATACTTAAAAGGAATGTCTATTTCTGGTAGGCGAAATCCTATAAACATTTTTATCGCTGGAAACAACGAAATTGACCAATGGAACGCCTTGATTACTTTTGTGAGAAGTAATTTTAGTGATAATTTTGCTTTTCTTTATCCAAGCATTAACGGTTCCACTAAAACATCAACAGCCAGTTTGAGCATTAATGCATTATATTCAAAGTATTTTTTCGCACAACGCACAAAAATGGTGCCAAGAGTGCAAGATGGTGTACCATACAGTTTCCCTGTCAAACAAGCGATACTGTTTTCCTTTGACGATATATCTAAAGACAGCTTTAGATATATGTGGAGCATGTTCAAATACTATCAATTTGAAGATTGTGATGAGTATGTTTTCGTATTCTATCCCAGGAAAGCAAATGATGTTGAGTTTGTAAAAGAAAACTTTATTAGAGCTTTATCTTCTGGTTGCAAACCGCTTCCAGTAGAAACGGTGGAGAAAGTAAAACTCAATTTTTTAACAAACCGGAAACTATCGCCTGTTGATAATTGATGGGGTGACTCCATGATAAACGAATATATTGATTGCACAGAATTCATGAGACTGATTGAAGATCAAAAAATTAAACCTTCAGTGGTCAAACGTTATCTAAAAGAACAGGGCATGGTCTTTACCGCTACAAATGCGCATGAGTTGGCTACTAATGTTTATACTATTTTTCTCGGTTGTCAAGAGATGGAGCGTCTAAAACAAGTTATCATACACGAGGGTAATTATGAAAAATCAGTTTTAGTAAACTCAGAGCTAAGCCAAGCCAATGATGAAGACATATTAGATTATTTTGCAGACGAGTTCAATAAGCGGCGCACGACTGGTTATAAAGGAATTACAATTGAACAACCTGTGATCAAAAATGATACGATGTTTTTACAATTATCATATACGAAGAAGGTTCCGGGGAAAAATAGATTTCTTAAAGACGCAACTCGTTCTGTTCAGATACAAATTCGGAAAAAAAGTAGTAAAGCCGCTACAATTGATATTCGACAGCAATCTACGACTGATTATCAACGAGTTTTAGAATTTCTCTCTGCAATAGCAGCCGGTCAGGACGAAACAGAATTAACCATAAAGCATGTAAATCTTCAAGTGCTGTTACCACAAAATCGAGTGTCTTTCTTTGATGAGCTGGCAAATAGGCAGTATCCTAACTGGAGATTAAAAACAATAACAGGAATTACAGTAAAGAAGCTATCTACATTGGAAGATGATGAGGAAGAAGAATTATCTGCTGATGGGCAAGAGTTGCCGACGGGTGCTCTTGCAGGAATAAATCAAGCGGTGCTACACGGTAATGGCCTGCGAAGCAATGAATTTGTCCAAACGTGTTTGAATCAAGGGTTTGAAATTACTTCGATGAAATATCGCTATGAGAGCAAACAAGAGGCAACTGAATTCGTTGTTTCAGTCAGTTCAAAAAGCGAAGATTTGCGAATTGATATTGACAAATCATTTACTGAGGAAGATGGCCGCCTTTGTCATCAGCCGCTCCCCAAGTCAGATCAGGACGAAATAATACACGCTGTCCAAAAGGAAGCAAATGCTGTATATGATACTTTGCGTGGAAAGCAAAAAGATACACCTGGTATTGAGGCAGTTGTGGTACCTGTGATGCAAGAATGATTTCAGACTTTCCCAAAATTACTTAGAAATTGATGTAAATACTGCTTCCCGACTGTCTGCAAACCCTTGATTTTACTGAATTTTTTGAGTAAATCCTATATCGCCACTCGCACCAGGTCGGTCTCGTTGTAAAGACGGGGCCGATTTTTTGTATATCGTTTTGGTGATAAGATGGTGGAGGAGAGGAGACGCAGATGAAGGAAAACGCACATTCCGGCCAATATTTTTTGATGAGTAAGGACGTCTGTATGCTGTGCTTTTCCTGCACACACAACGAGTTTAGGGAAGTTCTATTTGCAGAGAAAGAATGGCTGGTCCAATACCCTCCAATCGGCTATCATGGCCTGCAGGATTTTCTGGAGCAGCGCAGGGCGCCCAAGCACCGGGCGCATATCAGAGAGTTGTTAGAGCAATGCGGCTGCGGCGATATGGAGGGATTTCTGCGGGTCACACATGCTCTTTCGCTGAATGACACGTTTGGGGTGAAAGGAACAGATTCTCCACCGCCAGATAGACCGGATTTTGCTGGAACGAAAAGGAGCGGGACGCATGTCCCGCTCCTTTTTCCGCTTCAGGCCGACGCATTGTCAGAGGCTTTGCTGAAGTAGTAGCCAAGATCATTGCACACATCTGTGAGCTCTCCGTTCTGATCGTACAAGTCCAGATGCGTTTGAAAATCCGCGTTCAGCACGAACTCCACACTCAGCTTTCCATCCTGCTCATGCAGATAAACTTTGTTGACGAACATCCGCAGATGCGCGTCACTGACGCTGCCTTCCGAAGTGATGGCGTCCAGCAGATCAATGCCGGGCCGCATCGACTCCTTTCTCGCTTCAAGGCTCGCCTGAGCATCGCGGTATTCGTTGATCTGCTGTTCCGCACTTTGAATGGCTTCGTCCCTCTTCTGCAGCATCACATCATAGATATCCG
>OKRT01000327.1_pt1 | contig 22615 bp, 17 predicted proteins | sample 1601111 | NCBI WGS metagenome assembly OKRT01 (sample SAMEA3541572, study PRJEB24748) | human gut metagenome | biome: human gut; feature: human-associated habitat; material: faeces | place: China | collected 2012 | reverse complement strand
AAGCTTGGCGGCCGGCTATTTTTATGCGCGCGAGGCGAAACGAAGTTTCGCACAAAATTCTTTTGCCTACTTTTCTTCTAAGAAAAGTAGGTGACTAACAGGTCCACACAGGCTCCGTAAGAACGCATGCCCAGTTCCTGGTCGTTGCCTTTCAAAAACGAGTCATACACCTGCTCGGCAGCATCCTCCACGGGAGAGGACAGCTCTGCCCAGTAGGCGTTGTTATCGTTCCAGTCCGCGGCCAGCTCCGGAGTGAAATACTGCTCCACGATGGCGCTCCACCCCTCCGGGTCCACTGGATACAGGGCGTTGCACAGCTGAATAAGGCCCATCAAATATCCTGAGTAAACATATACCGGATCTCCGCTGGTGACCGAGGCGGCAATGCCCACAAAATTTGCCTCCTGCTCGGCGGCCACCATGCGCTGGTGGGCCATCTCATGGGCAATAGTGGCGGGCAGCAGGCAGGACGGGGCATCTACATTCACGTTGGCCTCCCCGGTGAAAGGGAAATACACCCCGGTAAACCCCAGCCAGCTCTGCAGGCGGGAGAAAAAGATGGGTTTGGCCCGGGTGGGATGCTCCAATTTCAGGCATGGGAACTCCTGCGTCAGATTCTCATAGATCTCGGGCCCCTTCTCAAAAATGGCGGCGGTATCCTCGGCAAACAGGCCATTTTCATCCCGCTGCACCTGGGTGGAATACTCCGCCGCCTTTTCGGCAAACAGGGCGGTAACCTGTTCCAGCGTCTCCACAGAATAGGGCTGTGTCGACAGTCCGCTGCGCTGGGCAAAGGAAGGGGCATAGTAGGCGGCATTCCACATCCAATCCAAGGCACACCAGATCCACAGCACCGCCCCCAGCATAGCCAGCAGCCGTTTTGCAAAGATGCGTCCCTCCCGTTTCCGGATCAGCAACACCACCGCCCGGATCAGCCACACCGCACCAACCATTAAGGCCATAGCGGTGAGCACTTCGGCCACGGAGAAAGCGGGAAACACGGACCAAATCCGTGCCAAAAACTGCTCCATCGGGGCCATGACATGGTCTACCCACCAGCCCATTCGGGCCTGATCGCCTTTGAGCAGCTCAAACAGCCCCACCAACGCCAGAGGCAGAGCCAACCCTGTCCCCCACTTGATCCAAGTTATCTTGTTTTTCATCGCTTCTCCTCTCACATCCGCACCGGGCCGGTGGTCCACTCTCGTCCCGGCCCTGGGACGGTTTCAAGGCACAGGTCATACAGATCGGTGCAGCGGGCCTCCAGTTCAAACAGCCGTCTTCCCTTCTCCGGAAGCTGCCGGGCATGGGCAGGTTTAGTCAGAATGGGCAGACCGGAATGCTCCTTCATCTGCCGCAGGACCTCCTGTCCCCGGGTGTTGAACCCCAGCACGCGAAGATAGGTAGGCTGTCCCGGCCGGTCCGTTTGGGTCAGGCCCAAATAAGCCCACACCAGCAGCCGACGCATCCGGGCCTGGGTCCAGTGCTTTGGTTTTGCCAGGACAACAAATTCCTCCAGAGAGCGGCACTGCTTTCCGGCCCGCTCCAGTCGGGGCGGCAGGCCCTCCCCAGCCCCGCTGTCCGGGAGTTTCGCCCAATCCTCCGCCGTCATGGTGCGCAGCTTGGCCAAAATTCCCCGCTCCATGCGCTGGAGACTGGGAAACCCGTTCCATCCTTCTTTCAGGACCTCCACCCCGCCCTTGGGGATATAGGGCTCCAATGCCGGCCAGTCCCCCCGCTCCAAATAGGCCCGCAGCTGGGTGGCAGAGAGGTGGCGGGGACGGTCCGCGCCCTCCAGCAGGCTATCGTGGGGGGCTCCCTCCCTGCGGACGGTCATAGGCCGGATCTTGCTGTTTAGGCTGTCCAGTGTCCGCAGGTACTCCACCCCCAGATTGTTGTTTGGCTGGGAGAGCAAAAGGGACAGCTCCTCCCCCAGCAGGCTGTCCGCCGCCGCCTGTCTGGCCGCGGCAAAGGGCATCCCTTCCCCCACAAACCGGCGCAGTCTCTCCTCGTACTCCGGGGTGTTGAGGCAGGCGGCAAGCCGCCGGAGTTTTTCCACGTCTCCATACTCGCTGCCAAAGGACAGCACATCTACTACTCCGCTGCGCTCCAGAATGGTCACCGCGCCCCGTGCGAAGGACTCCGCGGAGGACACCGCCCACACGGTGGGCAGCTCCAGCACCAGGTCGACCCCTCCCAGCAGAGCCAGCCGCGCCCGGGTCCACTTGTCCAGCACGGCGGGCCGTCCACCCTGGACCCAGTTGCCGCTCATCACGGCAACCACGGCACAGCCCTCCTCCAGAGCCTGGCGGGTACGGGCAATTTGGTAGGCGTGTCCGGTGTGGAAGGGATTGTATTCGGCAACGATGCCAATAACCTGCATGAGATTGACCTCCTGGTGGATTATCTTCCTCTTTTTCAGAAAAACGGTTGTCTTTCTCAGGAAACAGCGTTAAAATAAAAACACAAACTGGGTTTGCCCCTATTGTATTACAGGAACCCAAGCAAGGCAACCCAAGGCGTGTTTAAAAATTAACGTGTGAAGGAGACGATTCCCATGAATATTCTGGTAATCAACGCCGGCAGTTCTTCTCTGAAGTATCAGCTGCTCAACCCCGAGACTCAGGAGGTCCTGGCCAAGGGTCTGTGTGAGCGCATCGGTATCGACGGTAAGTTCACCTATAAGCCCACCGGCAAAGAGGCTGTCAAGGAGGCCGATGTGGCCATGCCCACTCACTCCGAGGCCATCCAGGCCGTGCTCAACGCTCTGGTGGACCCTGCCAACGGCGTGATCGCTTCCATGGATGAGATCGGCGCGGTGGGCCACCGTGTGGTTCACGGCGGCGAGAAGTTCGCCTCCTCCGTGCTTATCACCGACGAGGTCATGGCTGCCATCGAGGAGTGCAATCCTCTGGCTCCCCTGCACAACCCCGCCAACATCATCGGTATCAAGGCCTGCCAGGCTCTCATGCCCAACACCCCCATGGTCGCCGTGTTCGACACCGCGTTCCATCAGACCATGCCCCCCGTGGCCTACACCTACGCTCTGCCCTACGAGTACTATGAGCAGGACAAGGTCCGCCGCTACGGCTTCCACGGCACCAGCCACAAGTACGTCTCCCAGCGCGCTGCCGCTATGCTTGGCAAGCCCATCGAGGAGCTCAAGCTGATCTCCTGCCACCTGGGCAACGGTTCTTCCGTCACTGCCATCGACGGCGGCAAGAGCGTTGACACCTCCATGGGCTTCACTCCCCTGGCCGGTCTGCCCATGGGCACCCGCTGCGGCGACATCGACGCCGGCATCCTGGAGTACCTGATGAACAAGCACGGCTACAACATCGACGAGATGCTCAGCATCCTCAACAAGAAGTCCGGCGTGCTGGGTATTTCCGGCGTGTCCTCCGACTTCCGTGATCTGGAGGCTGCTGCTCCTCAGGGCAACCAGCGTGCTCAGCTGGCTCTGGACTCCTTCGACTACAACGTGAAGAAGCTCATCGGTGCTTATGCCGCTGCTATGGGCGGCGTGGACGCCATCATCTTCACCGCCGGTGTGGGCGAGAACGGCCCCGACACCCGTGCCAATGTGGTCTCCGGCCTGGAGTACATGGGCGTGAAGCTGGACGCGGAGAAGAACAACACCCGCGGCAAGGAAGTGGACGTAGCCACCGACGACTCCAAGGTGCGTGTCCTGGTCATCCCCACCAATGAGGAACTGATGATCGCTATGGATACCGCTGCCATCGTCAAGGCCTGATTTCTAAATGATTTACGAGCGGCGCTGGAAATCTTCCAGCGCCGTTCTTTTTTTGCCGATAAAAAATCCCGGTTCCCAAAGGAACCGGGATTTTTGTATGTCTGAATCAGAAGGGGCCGTAGCCGATGGCGTTGGCAATGACGATGAGGATATAAGCCGCAATCATCATGGTGCCGATGGACTTGATAGCGAAGCGGAACCACTTGCCGAAGTCCAGGCCGCACAGAGAGCAGGCAACCACAGCGCCCGCAGGCCACAGGGTGTTGGTCAGGCCGTCGCCCAGCTGGTAGGTAAGAACCATAACCTGCTGGTTGATACCCAGCATCTGGCCCAGGGGGCTGAGGATGGGCATCATCATGACTGCCTTGCCGGAACCGGAGACCACGAAGAAGTTCAGGGCCGTGACGAAGATGTAGATGATGAGCAGGGTGACCATGGGGCTCTTGCCCTGGAGGGCGTTGCCCATGTAGTACACCAGAGTATCCATGATGTTGGCCTTGTTCAGCAGGACCATCACGGAGTTAGCAAAGCCGATGGCCAGCGCAGGACCAAGGACGCGGGCAGCGCCTGCGGTGAAGCGGTTACAGGTCTCAGTGGGGCCGACCTGGAACAGGATGGCCAACAGAATCATGAAGATGATGTACAGAGCCGTGATATTGGGGAAGCTCCACTTCAGAGCCACGCAGCCGTAGCCCTGAATTACGATCAGCGCCACAAAGCCAACCAGAGCAACAACCCGCTTCCAGGTCATGGGGACCTCCTCGCCGATAGAAGCGGAAGCGTCCTGATTCTTATACTCCTCGTAGCAGTAGCTCTTGGTGGGGTCCTTGCGGGAACGGTTGGCATACCGGACCAGGAAGATCAGACCGATGGTGAAGAAGACCACCAGCACGATAAAGCGATACCACATGCCGGAGAAGATAGGCAGACCCACGATCTGCTGGGAGACGCCGGTGGTGAACATATTGAGCATGCCGCAGGCAAAGCTGCCGCAGGAGCCCAGCAGCACCGCCGCCGCACCGGTCATCCGGTCATAGCCCGCCGACATAATCACTGCCGTTGCCAGACCATAGAAGGGGTAGGCACCTTCGCCGTAGCCCAACACACCAAACACAGTAAACAGCACGTACATAATCACTACCAGGCTGATTTCCTTGCCCTTGGTAGCCCGCACCAGCTTGTGGATACCGGCGGAGAAAGCACCGGTGGACTCCAGGAAGCCCAGCACGCCGGAGCAGATGAGCAGGTTGCCCATAATGGATATACCGCCCACAATGCCGTTATAGAAAGACTGGAAGTAGTCGGAGAAGGTCAGATACTGCTTTTCGACCCAATTAAACACATCCGGGTTGACGATCTCACGGCCAGAGTTTTCATCCAGTACACGTTCAAAGTTGCCGCTGGGAACAAAGAACGAGACTATAAAAACAAGGAGCATGATGATGGCCAGGATGACAAAGACGTGGGGCACTGCGAATTTAAATTTTTTCTTTTCCATAGTTCTCTGCGCGGCAGGCACCCGCGCACTCCTTTCGGTTTGATTGTCATTTCAAAGCCTGATTCATTTTCTATGGGGCTGGTGCGGTCTGATTATTTGCTGTGCTTGTTCAGCCACTCGATGGCACAGTTGGCGTGGATGGCGGCTCCCTGATAGAACACGCTCTCATCCAGTACCATTCTGGGGTTATGGTGGGGATACTGCTCGGGTCCGCCGGCTCCCAGTACCAGGAAAGTACTGGGCACCTGCTCAGCCACGTAGCTGAAGTCCTCGGTCCCGGCCATGGGAGGCATGGCCTGAATGTTCTCCTCCCCCACCATCTCGGCCACCGACTCCAGCAGCTCTTTGGTGGTGGCCTCATCGGTAAAGGTGCAGGGACAGTTGAACATGGTGATCTCGTACTCGCCGTGCCACGCCTTGGCATAGGCATCCACGATCTCAGGCAGCCGTTCCAGCACATGCTTGCGGGCCTCCACGTTGTAGGTGCGCAGGCCTACCTGCAGGTCAGCGGTGTCAGGGATAATGTTCACTGCCGTACCCGAGCGCATCACGCCGCCGGACAGGGTCGCGACCGCCTGGGGAGAGACCTCCCGGGTCATGAGCATGTTGAGGGCGGTGTAGATCTGGTTGGCGATCATGATGGGGTCCACACACAGGTCGGGCGTGGAGCTGTGTCCGCCCTTGCCCTGGATATGGATGGCAAAGGTATCCAGAGAGGAGCTGGCCACGCCGGAGCAATAGGTCACCTGGCCCACAGGAGTGGTAGAGAAGATGTGGATGGCCATAGCGGCGTCCACCTTGGGATTTTCCAGCAGACCGTCGTCGATCATGGTCTTGGAGCCGTATCCCATCTCCTCGCCGGGCTGGAACATGAGCTTGACGGTACCTTTCAGCTCGCTCTCATGATCCTTGAGAAGCTTGGCCGCACCCAGCAGCATGGCCGCGTGAGTATCGTGGCCGCACATGTGGCTGGCATTGCGCTTGGAACAGAAGGGCAGGTTGTTGATCTCCTCCATGGGCAGGGCGTCAAAGTCAGCCCGCAGCAGGATGCAGGGACTGCCGCTGCCGATGGTGGCTACCACGCCGGTAGATGCCCTCATATCGGGGAAACCCATCTTGATGTACTTCTGCCGTACGCTCTCTTCCATCACACCGCAGCGGTGGGACTCGATCCCCATCTCGGCCAGCCGCTTTTCAATGTAAGCTGCCGACTCGGGCAGGTCCATGCCGACTTCGGGAATTTGGTGGAGATAGCGGCGGTCGGCCACAATCTGCTCCTGAAGCAGTTTGGCTTCTTCCAACAATTCTTTCATGCTCTGGGGCTCCTTTCTGTTTCCGGTCTTTCCGAGATAACACGTTGTACGACTGCCGCCCAGCCTAAATGGCCACTGGAAATGCAGTGCGTAATTTATGATTTCGCAGCAGCTGCCTTGCCCTTAACCATGGCATAAATCACTGCACCTACGATAAATCCGATGACAGAGGGAATCAGCCAGTCAAAACCCAGGCTGCTCAGAGGGATATAGGACATCAGCTTATCCAATCCATCGGTAGAAATGGAGTGAAGTCCGTTTGCCCGCGCTACTACGAAAGCGTCATAGGCACTGATCAAAGTAGCCACATATACCGCACCCTTCCAGGCTCCGTCGTTGGGTACCAGGCGCTTGCACACGCCCAGCACCGTCATGACTACGGACATGGGGAAGATGAGCGTAAACAGTGGCCCGGAGAAGGCCAGTACGTTGCTCACGCCGGTAGCGGACATGAGGAAGATGATGGCGGTAATTACCAGAGCAATGATACGGTAAGGGATCTTGCCCCGGGTCCATTCCAACACCCAGTCGGAGGCAGTTGCAATCATGCCTGCGGCAGTAGTGAAGCAGGCGAAGATTACGGCCACCGCCAGCACTACGATACCGCCGTAGCCAGCCAGCTTCTGCACCAGACCGTTGAGCAGGGCGGTGGAATCCATATCAGCGGCGAAGTAGGGGGTACCGCAGGCACCCAGCCAGCACAATCCGCCGTAGACCACGACCAGAATGATGAAGGCCACTCCGATGGCCCGCACCAGAATATTTTTCTGATCCTTATATTCGGTATACCCCTTGGCCTTGATGCTGCCCAAAAAGATACCTGCGCAGATAAGGCCGGTGGGGATATCGCCGGTATTGTATGCGGTAAGGGTAGCATAGGTAAAGGCATTGTCCACCGTGCCACCGGTAGGAGAACCGATGGGCATGGCAAAAACCATCACCACAATGATAAGGAGCGCCACCAGCAGGATCGGGGTAGCGTAGGCACCGATCATGTCGATGACCTTGGAGCGATTGCTGGCAAAGAAATAAGCAAGGGAAAAGAAAACGAACAGAAAGGCTACATTGACCCAGCCGGGTACATTGGGGAAAATACCCCGCATACCCGTTTCACAGGCCACCGCTCCGCAGCGGGGGATCGTACCGAAGAGTACAATCAGCAGACCAATGATCCGGAACATCTGATGCCACCAGGAGTTGATGTGCCGGGAAAGATCCACAAAATCGCTGCCCATATTGACTACGGCGTACATAGCCAGCATCGGAAACAGAATGCCGGTAAGTGTCATGCCCAGAATACCGGGAATCACATCCGCGCCGGTATTGATGCCAATGGAGGGAGGGAAAATCAGGTTGCCTGCGCCAAAGAAGATGGCAAACATGGCAAATCCCAATACCAGGGTATCCTTCGTCCGTCTCTGTTTCATTTTGCCTCCTCCTTATCGTACACCTTCTCGCCGTTGGAGTAGGTCTGGAGCACATAGACCTGGTCGATGCGGTCGCTGTCCACCTCCAGCAGGTCCTCACTGAGCACCGCAAAGTCGGCATGGAAGCCTGCCTTCAGCTGGCCCACCTTGGGGATGCCCGCCACACGGGCGGCCTCCCGGGTGTACAGGGCGATGGCGGTCTCGATATCCACCTTCTCTCCCTGGCCGCAGTCAAAGCCGTCCCAGGCCTTGCGGGTCACGCCGCCCTTCAGACAGGGGAAGGGATCGGAGGGCACCGCCCAGGAGGTGGCGGGGGCGTCAGTGGAGAAGCACAGGGGCACGCCCTTCTCCAGCATGGTCTTTACCGGGTAGGAGGCCTCCAGGCGCTCCTGGCTGAGGTTGGCCCGGTAGCTTTCGATCTCGGCGTAGAGGAAAATCGGCTGGGTAGCCACGCCGATACCCTTCTCCGCGCAGCGGCTGATGGCCCGCTGAGAAGGCTCGGTGACGTGCTCGATACGCAGGTGGGGCACATCGCCGTCGGTCCACTTTTCCTCGCCGTACACCCGGTCCACAATCCGGTCGATGGCGTGTCCGCCCATGGCATGCATGGACAGCTGGCAATGGTTCTCCTTACAGAACTGAATGGCGCTCTCCATCAGCTCGTCAGAGCAGACGGGGAAGCCTACCTCGTCCTCAGAGCCCAGGTAGGGCTCGTTCATCCAGGCGGTGCGGCCCGAGACGCTGCCGTCGCCGATGAGCTTGAGGCCGGCGGTGAAAATCTGCTGGTCGCGGTTCTTCCGCGCTTCGGGGAACCGGAAGCTGTCATCTCCGGCATAGAAGTCCCACATGTAATAGATGCCAACCTTCTGGCGGAATCCTTTTTCCACCGCCTTGGTGTAGATGTCATAGTTATCGCTGGGGTCCAGGTTGCCCATGTCGCAGATGGAGGTGACGCCCTGAGACAGCAGCAGCTCGCCCAGATCCACCACCAGGTCCACCTTCTGCTCGTCGGTGGTTTCAGGAATCAGGGGGGTCACCAGGTTGCGGGCGTTCTCCCGCAGCACGCCGGTGGGCTCTCCGTTCTCATCCCGGTCGATCTGACCGCCCTGAGGATCGGGAGTGTCCTTGGTGATGCCCGCCATCTCCAGCGCCTTGCTGTTGACGCAGCGGATGTGGCCGCAGGTGCGGATGATAGACACGGGAGCATCGCTGCACCCCTCATCCAGATCCCAGCGGGTGGGAGAGCGGCCCTCGGCCAGCTTGCCCTCGTCATAGCCCCAGCCTTCGATCCACTTGTCCGGTCCCTGGCTCTCCCGCACCTTGCGGATCTCTTCCTTAAGTTCCTCAATGGAATGTACCTTGGGGGGCAGGCTGGAGATCTTCTTGCTGAAATCAGCCAGCATAACCGGGTGCATGTGTGCATCCACAAAACCGGGAATCACACGTTTCCCACCCAGATCCACAACGGTCCAATCTCCGGCGGGCAGATCTTTCTGCGCTCCGACCCAGGTGATCACACCATCCTGGACCGTCATAGCCTGGGCATAACGGTTCTCGTCGTCACAGGTATAGATCTTTCCATTGATATAGGCGAAATTCCCATTTGCGTGCATAGCGCACAGCCCCCTTTCTGTTATAATAAACATAACAGCAAAATATGTGCCAAAAAAGCAAGCAAGGACACAGCCGCTGAAAAAAGACGGCAGCGTCCTTGCTTTTCTAAAGTGTAATATCAGATATTCGTCTCTGTCAAGGCATAACAGAGCCTTTTTGTCTATTTCAACAATTTTTTATTTCATACAGCCAAAAACCTTTTTCACTCTGTCTATCCATCATGTCCGCTTTTATTCGTGATAAAAATTTTTTGATATTTTATCAAAAAATTTTTATGAAATCTCGTTTTTTTGATTTACTTCAGTTTCAGCTTTTCCATACGGTACTGCAGCTTCTGGGGCGAGATGGACAGCTTGTCTGCCGCGGCGTTCAGACGGTTAGTCTGCCGCAGCGCCTCCGAGATGATAGCCGCCTCATACTGGGACAGCAGCTGTCCCAGGTCCACCTTGCCCCGGCTCAGCTGTTCCCGGATCTGGCTCAGCGATCCAGGCTCCTCCACCCGGCTGCGCACCGGAACCTCTTCCGGCACCGGCCTATGATCCTGCTCCATCTTGGCAAGAAGATTTTGTACCGAGTCCAGGGTGATCAAATCGCTGGTCTCGATATTGAATGCCCCTTCAATGGTATTTTTCAGCTCCCGGATGTTCCCGGGCCAGGACCAGCGCAAAAACAGATCCTGCGTCATCTGGCTCAGTCCCCGAATATGCCGTCCCATTTTCTTATTGAACTGATCTATGTAGTGCTGGGTAAGCAGAAGGATATCTTCCTGCCGCTCCCGCAGGGGAGGCAGCCACAGCCGGACCACACCCACCCGGTAATAAAAGTCAGAGCGCAGCCGCCCTTCCTCAATCAGACGCTCGGGGACCTCATTGGAAGCGCATACGATCCGCACATGGAAGTGAATATCCTCCTTGCCGCCGATCCGCCGCACCTTTTGTTCTTCCAGTACCTTCAGCAGCTTGGCCTGCATGGCGGTATCCATGGAGTTGATCTCGTCCAGAAACAGCGTTCCGCCATCGGCCAGCTCAAACAATCCTTTTTTGGATTCCGCACCGGTGAAGCCGCCCCGTTCCGTGCCGAAAAACATACTCTCCAGCAGATTGACCGGAATTGCCGCGCAGTTTTGGGCAATAAAAGGTTTGTCTTTCCGGGCGCTGAGAAGGTGCAGAGCCTGGGCAAACAGTTCCTTTCCCGTTCCGGTCTCCCCATAGATCAGGGTGGCAGAATCGTTCTTTGCCACCTCTTTTACCACGCGCTTGAGCTGTTCCATAGCTGCATTCTGCGTCACGATATCATCCAGCGCAGACTGGCCATACTGCACCGGGCGGCTGGTACCCCGCTCTGAAATATCCAGCAGCTGAGCAATATCCACCGCACCCTGAATCGATCCGTCCTCTCCCATAATAGGATAGGTGGTTGTGGTCATGGTGAGCTTGAAATTTCCCGAGGTCAGCACCTGCTTCTCCCCCACCGTGATGGTCCCCGTGCGCAGCGTCCGGATCACTGTGCTGGTCTCCTCGCTCAGATCCGGATAGACTTCCAGCAAATGTTTTCCACGCACCTGCCGTCCGAAATCATCCGGCAGTTTTTCCAGGGCACTGCTGGCTTTGTAATATTCAATAATCCCATCCCGGTTTACCACCATCATGCCTTCCATGGAATCGCCGTTGATTTTCAGCAGCCGGGTGATCTGACGCAGATATTCATTCATGCCCGCTTCCTCCTGAACTTCCACGCTGGTAAAATACGTTCTGGTAACAGTTTACAATAAAACCCACTCTGGTGCAATCATGAAATTCACCGCCTGCCCGCTTGGCTGGCAATTTTCTTCCATTTTACATTCATAAATTGCTGATTTAATTCATTTTTTCTTATTTATGACTTTTCTTCGTATAATAAATGAACTTTCCGTTAAATTAGCACTCTTCTATTGACAGTGCTAATTTGTGGTGCTATAACATACTCGTACCAAGGGAAAGGCCCAATGAGGACCCGAATTGGTGGGCACAAAAGTGCAAGAATGGAGGAATAACTTATGTTGCCCAGCCTGTTTGGTGAAAGTTTGTTTGATCGTTTCTTTGATGATTCTCTGGAAAAGGAGTTCTTCGGAACCCATAATCCCCTGTATGGTAAGCATGCTAAGAACCTGATGAAAACCGATGTAAAGGACGTAAACGACCACTATGAAGTGGCTGTTGACCTGCCCGGTTTCCAGAAGGATGAGGTCAATGTGGAACTGGAGAACGGCTACCTGACCATCAGCGCCGCCAAGGGCCTGGATAAGGACCAGAAGGACGACGAGGGCCACTATATCCGCCAGGAGCGTTACAGCGGTTCCTGCAGCCGCAGCTTCTATGTGGGCGACATCCAGCCTGAGGATATCCACGCCAAGTATGAGGACGGCATTCTGAAGCTGACGCTGCCCAAGGCCGATCAAAAGGCAATTGAGCATCAGAACCGCATCGCCATTCAGTAAAACAAAACAGCGCGCCGGTTTTCCGACGCGCCGCAAGCCCCGGACCGAAGATCCGGGGCTTTTTTATTGAATTGTTTCTGCCTGAGATTCTCCCAGGACCTTGATTCCCGCCTGACGCAGCTGCTGGGCTGTCACTCCATCTCCCGGTATCAAACGCCGTGAAAACGTCCCGTCGTAGATCTCCCCGCTGCCGCAGGAGGGGGAGCGCTCTTTGAGAACCGCCAGCTCACACCCCTGTTCCAGAGCCGTCTTTAAAGCCAGCTTTGCTCCTGCCTGGTATGCTTCGGTCACATCCGTGCCCTCCCGGTTCACGACCCGGCCGTCACGCTGCCGTTCGGCAGGAGGACGCGGGGTTGGCAGGCCACCCTGCACCTCCGGGCATACGGGGATCAATTCATGCCCCCGCGTCCGCAGGGCCTCCACCTCCGGATGCTTTTTCCCTTGCCCGTCATATCGGCAGGGACACCCCAACAGACAGGCACTGACTAAAATTTTCATGGCGTCTCCTTACAAAAAAGCCCGCTTTTCAGCGGGCTTTCAAGGCTTAGTGAGTGAGATAATACTTGACCAAGGTCTGGAGCAGCTCATCCCGGTCTATCTTCCGGATCAGCGCCCGGGCATTGTTATGGTTTGTGATGTAGGTGGGGTCCTCGGAGAGAATGTAGCCCACAATCTGGTTTACCGGGTTATATCCCTTTTCCTGCAGCGCCTGATACACCGTAGCCAGGATCGCCTTGATCTCCAGATCGCGCTGGTCGCCCAGACGGAATTTTCGGGTGAAATCCATCTCGTCCATCGAAAACACCTCCTAAACTAAGCATGGAAAAGATGTGCTTAGTTTACTCCAAAAACCCCGTTGTGTAAAGGGCAGCAGGTAAAAATTTAATAATTTTTTAGAAAGTGCCACTCTCCTCCGGCTCTGTCTCCTCTTTTTTCTCCTCCTTCGGCACACGTTTTATGGCAATAAAGCAGCAGATCAGATAGAGCAGCGTCAACACAATGGCACTCACGATCAGCTCCTCATTGGCCTGGCCAAAGTAGACATAGTTGCTGCTCAGCTGTCCCATAGTCTTGTCCGCTATCACCCTGCCACTGATCCTGTTGTATGCCATGGAATAGACCAGCAGACTGGAAAATCCCAAGTCTGCCAGCGTCAAGAAGATTGCTGCCACCAGCATCCCCCGCCGTCCTTTTTTCAGCAGCGGCAGCATAGTCAGCAGACTAATCCCCGCCCAAACCGGAAGGTAGAGCTCTTTCTGTGAGACATAGAGCCAACCAGGCAAATCGTCCCGCCAGAACAGGCACCAATACCCCATAAGAACCAGCGGTGCAAGAGCAGGAATCGCCTTTGTCCAACGGAAAGAAGCTCGGCTCACACTCAGGCGCAGGCGAAACAAGTCTTTCCACGAGAAGATCAGAGCTGAATTGTCCACGACAGGCTCTCTGGCCAGCCATCTGGCCAAAGCCACGGTCACCCAACTCAGCACCGCGGTTAAAACGAGCCAGATCAGCCCCCACATCAGCAGTGCCGCCACCAAACGTCCATTCACATTTCCTTGAAGCAACCTACTGATTTGATCGGTCAGAAACATTCCGCTGGAAGAAAGGCTAAACAAAGCCGCTGACCCGATCAGCAGCTGACCCACCACCGACCAGCTTACAAAAAACACCATCACCCACACCCCCAGTTGAAACCAATGAGTATGGTAGGTGTAGTGAGCCTGGAGATAGATTCCGTAGGCCAGGCAGCCCAGATACAATGCCCAGCACAGGGGAAGCGGCACAAACTGGGCCAGCAGGTAAAACAGCAATCCTCCTCCAATGGCAAAGGCAAAGGACAGCAGGTTCTGCCAGTCGCTCTTCTCCAGGGTCCGCACCGGAGCCTTAGGGTCCAGCAGCTCATCCACTGTCACGCCCAGAACACGTGCCAAAGCCACCAGGGTAGTCACGTCAGGGTAGCTGCCGCTCTCCCACCGGGACACCGTCTTATTGGACACTCCCAATTGATCCGCCAATTCCTGCTGGGTCATCCCTTTGTTTTTCCGGTATTGCCGCAGACGTTGGGCAAATTCCTGTTCGTTCATAGGGTTCCCTCCCCTCTTCTTTTCGCCTTTATCTTACCGGAAATCCACTCTCTTGACTACCTCACAGCCTGAGAATTCTATCTCGCCAGATGGGATTTTCTTCTCCCCCCTCCATCTGGTATGATTAGAAAATCAATATTTGGTCCTTTCTCCAGGTCAGTTGTTCTGATACAATGCACTCAAAATCAAACAAAGGAAGTGCACACCATGAAACGGATCGTCAGCGTACAGGACATCTCCTGCCTGGGTAAGTGCTCCCTGACAGTGGCTCTGCCCATTATCTCCGCCATGGGAGTGGAATGCTCCATCCTCCCCACCGCGGTACTCTCTACCCACACCATGTTTAAAAATTTCACTTGTAAGGATCTCACCGACCAGATCAACCCCATTGCCCACCACTGGCAGCAGGAGGGGTTCCAGTTCGACGCCATCTACACCGGCTACCTGGCCTCCAAAGAGCAGGTGGGCGATGTGTGCGCCTTCTTTGACACCTTCAAAACTCCGAACAACCTGATTCTGGTCGACCCTGCCATGGCGGACAACGGTAAGCTCTACCCCGCCTTTGGTCCCGACTTCCCCGCCGAGATGGCCAAGGTATGCGCCAAGGCGGACGTGATCGTCCCCAACCTCACCGAAGCCAGCCTGCTCACCGGCCTGCCCTACCGCACGGAGTACGACGAAGAATATATCCGCCAGATGCTCCAGGCGCTGGCCAATCTGGGTCCCCGGTATGTGGCCCTGACGGGTGTCAGCTTTGAGCCTGAAAAGCTGGGCGTTATGTACTACGACCAGCAGACCGGCCAGTACGGCAGCTACTTTAATGAGCGCCTGCCCGTAGCCATCCACGGCACTGGTGATGTGTTTGCCTCCACCTGCGTGGGCGCTCTAATGCGGGGCAAGTCTCTGGGCGACGCTCTGGCTCTGGCTGCCGACTACACTGTGGAGTGCATCCGCGCCACTCTGGCCGATCCCAAGCCCAGTTGGTACGGCGTCAACTTTGAGGAGGTCATCCCCTACCTGGTCCGCCGCCTGGGGTAATTCCATTTTATTCTCCTTTACAATTCATCTTTTGGGCAAAGAAAAGAGCGAACTGATTTGATTTCATCAGTTCGCTCTTTTTTATAAAGAATGAAAAAGTGTTGCCAAATCGTTGCCACAAAGGGTATTAAACCTTAGAATCCCCGTCATGACAGACTTTTCGGGCTTCTAATATTACTCCCACTCGATGGTTGCCGGGGGCTTACTCGTGATGTCGTAGCAGATACGGTTGATGCCCTGCACCTCGTTGACGATGCGCACAGAAATCTTATCCAGCACCTCGTAGGGGATACGGGCCCAGTCGGCGGTCATAAAGTCGCTGGTGGTCACAGCACGGAGAGCCAGGGTATAGTCGTAGGTACGGCCGTCACCCATAACGCCCACGGAGCGGGTGTTGGTAAGCACAGCGAAATACTGGTTGAGGTTCTTGTCCTCGCCGGCCTTGGCAATCTCATCCCGGAAGATGAAGTCGGCCTGACGCAGAATGTCCGCCTTCTCCTTGGTGATGTCGCCGATGATGCGGATGGCAAGACCGGGACCGGGGAAGGGCTGACGGGACACCAGGTACTCAGGCAGACCCAGCTCGCGGCCCAGCTGACGCACCTCGTCCTTGAAGAGCATACGCAGAGGCTCGATGATCTCCTGGAAGTCCACATAGTCGGGCAGGCCGCCTACGTTGTGGTGGCTCTTGATGACGGCGGCGTCACCGGCGCCCGACTCGATCACGTCGGGATAGATGGTGCCCTGAGCCAGGAAGTCCACCTTGCCGATCTTCTTGGCCTCTTCCTCAAAGACGCGGATAAACTCCTCGCCAATGATCTTACGCTTGCTCTCCGGGTCAGAGATCCCGGCCAGCTTGCCCAGGAAACGCTGCTCGGCGTCCACACGGACAAAGTTGATATCCCACTTGGAGAAGGCCTGCTCCACCTCGTCGCCCTCGTTGAGACGCATGAGGCCGTGGTCCACAAACACACAGGTGAGCTGGCTGCCTACCGCCTCGGCCAGCAGCGCGGCCACCACGGAGGAGTCCACACCGCCGCTGAGGGCCAGCAGCACCTTACCGCTGCCTACCTTCTCCCGTACCTGCTGGATGGCGGTCTTGCAGTAGTCCTCCATGGTCCAGTCACCAGCGGCATGGCACACCTCATAGAGGAAGTTGCGGATCATGGCGATGCCGTTCTCGGTGTGGTTGACCTCAGGGTGATACTGCACGCCGTAGAAGCCACGCTTCTCGTCGGCAATGGCCACGTTGGGGCAGGCGTCGGAGTGGGCAGTGAGGGCAAAGCCCTCAGGCACCTTGGCCATATAGTCGCCGTGGCTCATCCAGGAGATGCCCTCCTCAGGCAGTCCCCGGAACAGCTTGCAGGCGGTATCGTAGTAGGTCTTGGTCTTGCCGTACTCCCGGGCGGAGTCATCCTGGGCCTCGGTGACCTGACCGCCCAGAGCATGGGCCATGAGCTGGCAGCCGTAGCAGATGCCCAGAATGGGTACACCCCAGGTGAAGATCTCCGGATCCACGTGAGGAGAGGTCTCCAGGTAGACGCTGTTGGGGCCGCCGGTAAAGATGATGCCGATGGGGTTCATGGCCTTCAGCTCCGCCAGAGGGGTGGTGTAGGGCTTTACTTCACAGTACACATTGCACTCCCGGACCCGGCGGGCGATCAGCTGGTTATACTGGCCGCCGAAATCCAGAACGATCACAGTCTGATGGGACATAACAACTTCCTTTCTTACGCTGGACGCTTTGCCCAGGTTTTACACATCTTTTACTCATTGTTCCTTGTTCCCGTTCGCCGCAAGGGCTATACTGAAACCATGCAGAAGAAAGGAGGGAACAGAATGGACTTTCATTGGGACGCCTCCGCCGATCTGGAGGATCTGATCTACGAGAACCAGGACGTATCCGCCAGCGAGCGGTAATCATATACCATCCAAAAGGCCGCACCGGAGGGTGTGGTTTTTTTCTGCCCTGCGGCAGCTCTCCCAAATAAAAGACCCATCCCCCGGCGAGTTTGGTCGCCGGGGGAATTGAGTTTTCAGCGAAAGAATTTCCGCCTTAGATCTTGGTGATGTCGATGGGCTTCAGGTCAACGCTGCGGCTCTGCTCCCGCACGGTGAGCACCGCACGGGCGGTGTCGATGGCGGTGACGCAGGTCACGCTGTGCTCCACGGCGGAGCGGCGGATCTTAAAGCCGTCGCTGTCGTGCTTGCGGCCCTTGGTGGGGGTGTTGATGATCATGTCCACCGTTCCGGAGGCGATCATATCCAGGATGTTGGGATGGGACTGGGAGACGCGGTTGACCCGCTTGCAGGCAATGCCCGCCTCAGTGAGGGCGTCACAGGTGCCGGAGGTGGCAAAAATCTCAATGCCCATCTCCTCAAAGCCCCGGGCGATGCCAACCATCTCGGCCTTGTCCTCGTCCTTGACGGTGACAATGACCCGGCTGCCGCGCTTGGGCACCTTCAGGCCAGCGCCCTTGAAGGCCTTCAGCAGAGCCTGGGGATAGGTCTCAGCCAGACCCAGCACCTCGCCGGTGGACTTCATCTCCGGGCCAAGGCCGGTGTCCACGTCGGTGAGCTTCTCGAAGGAGAAGACGGGGGCCTTGACGGCATAGTACTTGGCCTCGGGGTAGAGACCGGTGCCGTAGCCCAGGTCTTTCAGCTTCTGGCCCAGCATGACCTTGGTAGCCAGGTCGATGATGGGCACGCCGGTGACCTTGGAGATATAGGGGATGGTACGGGAGGAACGGGGGTTGACCTCGATGACATAGATGTCGTCGTTGTAGAGGATATACTGGGCGTTGATGAGGCCGATGACGCCCAGGTGCTTGGCCATGTTCTTGGTGTGCTTCAGGATAAGCTCACGGTGCTTGTCCTCCAGATTGATGGGAGGATACACAGCAATAGAGTCGCCGGAGTGCACGCCGGCGCGCTCCACGTGCTCCATGATGCCGGGGATGAGGATATCCTCGCCGTCGAACACGCCGTCCACTTCCAGCTCCCGGCCCATCAGATACTTGTCGATGAGGATGGGGTGCTCCTGAACGGTCATGTTGATGATCTTCATGAACTCCTCAATGTTGCGGTCGGAGTAGGCAATTTCCATGCCCTGGCCGCCCAGCACGTAAGAGGGGCGCACCAGCACGGGATAGCCCAGCTCATTGGCAGCCTTCAGAGCCTCCTGAGTGGTGTAGACGGTGCGGCCCTTGGCGCGGGGGATGCCGCACTTCTCCAGGATCTCGTCAAAGCGCTCCCGGTCCTCGGCGGCGTCTACGCCGTCGGAGGAGGTGCCCAGGATCTGCACGCCCATCTCGGTCAGAGCCTTGGCCAGCTTGATGGCGGTCTGTCCGCCGAACTGAACCACGGCGCCCCAGGGCTTCTCCTGCTCCACAATGTTCTGCACGTCCTCAGCGGTGAGGGGCTCAAAGTAGAGCTTATCGGCCACGTCGAAGTCGGTGGAGACGGTCTCAGGGTTGTTGTTGACGATGATGGTCTCATAGCCCAGGCGACGGAAGGCCCAGACGGAGTGGACGGAGCAGTAGTCAAACTCGATGCCCTGGCCGATACGGATGGGGCCGGAGCCCAGCACCAGCACCTTCTTGCGGTCGCTGCCGGTGTCGATGGCCTCGTTCTCTCCGTCGTAGGTGGAGTAGTAGTAGGGAGTCTCAGCGTCAAACTCGGCGGCGCAGGTATCCACCATCTTGAAGGAGGGGATGATACCGTACTTCTCCCGCAGAGCCTTTACCTCGGCCTGCTTCATGCCGCACAGGGTGCCGATATAGCTGTCGGCAAAGCACATCTCCTTGGCCCGCTTCAGGGTGTCGGCAGAGGGCACGCCCTTGCAGCGCTCCAGCTCATTCTCCATGTCGATGATGCGCTTGAAGCCGTCCAGGAACCACAGGTCCATCTTGGTGATGTGGTTGATCTTCTGGGGGGAGAAACCGCGGCGCAGAGCCTCAGCCACCACGAACAGACGCTCGTCGGTGACCTGGACCAGCAGGTCCTCGATCTCGTCGGTGTACAGGCCCTCCAGCTTGTCCAGCTTCAGGGCGCGGACGTTCAGCTCCAGAGAGCGGATGGCCTTCATCAGGGCACCCTCAAAGGAGTTGGCAATGGCCATAACCTCGCCGGTGGCCTTCATCTGGGTGCCCAGAGTACGGCTGGCGGTGGTGAACTTATCAAAGGGCAGGCGGGGGATCTTCAGGACACAGTAGTCCAGGGTGGGCTCAAAGCAGGCGGTGGTCTTGCCGGTCACCGCGTTGGGGATCTCGTCCAGAGTGTAGCCCAGAGCGATCTTGGCAGCTACCTTAGCAATGGGGTAGCCGGTGGCCTTGGAAGCCAGCGCGGAGGAGCGGGACACACGGGGGTTAACCTCGATGACCGCATACTCAAAGCTGTCGGGGTTCAGAGCAAACTGACAGTTACAGCCGCCCTCAATCTCCAGGGCAGAGATGATATCCAGAGCGGCAGTACGCAGCATCTGGTATTCCTTGTTGGCCAGGGTCTGGGTGGGAGCCACCACGATGGAGTCGCCGGTGTGCACGCCCACAGGGTCAATGTTCTCCATGGAGCAGACGGTAATCACGTTGCCCGCGGAGTCACGCATGACCTCGAACTCGATTTCCTTCCAGCCGGCGATGCAGCGCTCGATGAGCACCTGACCCACACGGCTCAGGTTGATGCCGCGGTCGGAGATCTCCCGCAGGGAGTACTCGTCGTAAGCAATGCCGCCGCCGGTGCCGCCCAGGGTGTAGGCGGGGCGAACAATGACAGGGTAGCCGATCTTCTCCGCAAAGGCCACGGCGTCCTCCACGCTCTCCACCACCTCAGAGATGACGCAGGGCTGGTTGATGGACTCCATGCAGTCCTTGAAGCCCTGGCGGTCCTCCGCCTTGCGGATGGACTCGGGGCTGGTGCCCAGCAGCTTCACACCGTACTTGGCCAGGGTGCCGTTCTCATGGAGGGCCATGGCCAGGTTCAGGCCGGTCTGACCGCCCAGGGTGGGCAGGATGGAGTCGGGACGCTCCTTCTCAATGACCTGAGTGACGGAGGGGATGTTCAGAGGCTCGATATAGACGTGGTCAGCAATGTCCTTATCGGTCATAATGGTGGCGGGGTTGGAGTTGACCAACACCACCTCGATGCCCTCTTCCTTCAGGGCACGGCAGGCCTGGGTGCCGGCGTAGTCAAACTCAGCGGCCTGGCCGATGACGATGGGGCCGGAGCCCAGCACCAGTACTTTCTTGATTTCCGGATTCTTAGGCATTACTTGTCACCTCCCATGGAAGCGATGAAACGATCAAACAGATACTCAGTATCCTGAGGGCCAGGGCTGGCTTCAGGATGGAACTGGGTGGTAAAGCAGTTGGGGCGCTTGTAACGCAGGCCCTCACAGGTGCCGTCGTTGACGTTGATATGGCTCACCTCAGCCACAGCGGGGTCCACGGAGTCGGCCAGCACCATATAGCCGTGGTTCTGGCTGGTAATGAATACCCGCTTGGCCTCCAGGTCCCGTACGGGGTGGTTGCCGCCGCGGTGGCCATAGGCCAGGCGGCCGGTCTTGGCGCCGGTGGCCAGCGCCATGAGCTGGTGGCCCAGGCACACGGCAAACAGGGGGATGTTGCTCTCATAGAGCTTCTTCACCTCGGCGATGATGCCAACGTTGTCGGCGGGGTCGCCAGGGCCGTTGGAGAGCATCACACCGTCAAAGCCTCCGGAGAGCACGGTCTCAGCGGGGGTGGTGGCGGGGAACACGGTGACATGGCAGCCCCGGCGGCGCAGGCACTCGATCATGTTCTGCTTGACGCCGTAGTCCATCATGGCCACCTTATACTTCTCCTCGCCGTAAGCGGGGCAGTCCTCGGGCTCCTTGCGGGACACCCGCTCCACGGTGCCCTCCACCCGATAGGCCTTCAGCTTTTCCATAATCTCGGCCACATTAAAATGCTCCGCGCAGGTAATCATGCCATTCATGCTACCCTGGCTGCGGAGTATCTTGGTCAGCGCACGGGTATCCACACCTTCGATGCCCGTGATGTTATGTTTTTTCAAATAGCTGTCCAGGGTATCCTCGCAGCGGAAATTACTGCCCATGGGGGACAGATGACGTACCACAAAGGCCTCCGCCCAGGGGCGTCCGGACTCATTGTCCACACTGTTCACGCCGTAGTTTCCGATCAGAGGATAGGACATTACGATACCTTGCCCCGCATAAGAGGGGTCGGTCAGGATCTCCTGATATCCGGTCATGGAGGTGTTGAACACCATCTCACAGATCCGGTCGGAGGTGCTGCCGATGCTGGTCCCGGAAAATACGCTTCCGTTGGCCAAGATCAAAGTCGCTTTCATCAATTCTCTCACACGCCCTTCCGTTCCAGTTCACTTTTTTCTGTCGCAAAAACGCAATGCTCAAAGTGTTTCAAGATATTGTATCGAAAATTCTTATACAATGCAAGAGGCATCTGTTATTTTTTCGAAATCTTTCTCCCTGCTTTTTTCCAAGGAATATCTGGCGCAAAATTTGGGCAAACTGGACAAACAATACTCGCCGGGAGGGAAGGAAATGTTTACCGGTTTTGTGCGCACGGTGATCTTATATCTGGTTTTGATCGTGGGCATCCGCCTGATGGGCAAGCGGCAGGTGGGGGAGCTGGAACCCTCGGAGCTGGTGCTGTCCCTGGTCATTGCTGATCTGGCTGCGGTACCCATGCAGGATTTTGGCATTCCCCTTTTGGCTGGAGTGATCCCCATCCTCACCCTGCTGTCCCTGACCATGATCCTCTCTGTGCTCACCATGAAGCACGTGGGCTTTCGCGCTCTGCTGTGCGGACGGCCCAGCGTGATCATCCGCCGGGGCAAGCTGGACCAGGGGGAAATGCGCCGCAACCGCCTGACGGTGGATGAGCTGATGGAGGAGCTGCGCTGCCAAGGCTACGCTGACCCCTCCGTGGTCTGGTACGCCATTTTGGAGACCAACGGGCAGCTTTCCGTCCTCCCCAAGGCCCAGGAAAAGCCCCCCACCCTGGCCCAGTTGGGCCAGAATCCAACCGAGTCCGGGCTTCCCCTGGTCCTCATCAGCGACGGGCATGTGCTGGAGCACAACCTTACCGCCCGGGGCGTGGACCGGAACTGGCTGGACAAGGAAGTGAGGCGCCAGGGCTGCAGCGCCCGGCGACGCGTATCTCCAGATCAGCCGCGCTTGGCTGCCCGTCGCGCCCGGCCATGCCCCTGCCCATGGCGGTCGGACACGTACTGTCATGCCCACCCCACTCGGCCGTATGGGGAAAGATCGGCATCGCTTCAGGCGGCGCATGGGCATCACGCACCCTAGCACCGCGTATGCGTGACGGCTCGCCACTGGTCTCTCCAACGTTGCGCAGCGTCGCGGTCTGGGGAAATTCCCGATGCCTTG
>OKRT01000303.1_pt1 | contig 23216 bp, 20 predicted proteins | sample 1601111 | NCBI WGS metagenome assembly OKRT01 (sample SAMEA3541572, study PRJEB24748) | human gut metagenome | biome: human gut; feature: human-associated habitat; material: faeces | place: China | collected 2012 | reverse complement strand
TTTTTCAATTTCCACCTCAATTACCTTATTTGTAATTTCATTTACGAGATTTTTGCAGGTATCATGCGACACGAGTTTTCCTTGATTTAGAAGTATAATTTCCTTGGCAATAAACTCGATATCAGACACTACATGAGTAGAAATGAGTACAATTTTGTCTTCCGCAATTTCGCTTATAAAATTGCGGATACGGATTCTCTCTTTCGGGTCAAGACCGGCGGTAGGTTCATCAAGCAAAAGAATCTCAGGGTTGCCGAGCATAGCGCAATACCAATACGCTGTTTCATACCTCCCGAAAATTCACCGATTTTCTTATGGCTGACTTTTTCAAGATTAACTGTTTTTAAAAGCTTGTCAGTCTGCATTTTAGCTTCTTTTTTGTTAATACCTTTGAGTGATGCCATATAAAGTATAAAAGCTCGTGCGGACATATTTTCGTAATAGCCCTGTTGCTGTGGCATAAATCCAATCTTTTGTCTGAACTTTTTACCTAATTTCAAAATTTCTTTGCCGTCACAAAGGATGTCTCCCGATGTTCTCTGAACATTGTCGGTAATCAAACTCATAAGCGTGCTTTTACCCGCACCGTTTGCCCCCAGCAAGCCGTAAATGCCATCTGTCAGAGTAATACTGAAGCTATCGAGAGCACAGTAATTACCGTAATTTTTCGTAAGATTTTTCATTTCAAGAGTCATTTAATCACCGCCTTTTCTGCACATACTGTATTTCGTGATTTTCACCGCAACAAATCCCATTATCAGCATTAAAGCTATTGGAATTAGAAATGTAAATCCACTTGATTCCACAACAAGTTTCATCAATGCTACAGGAACAGTTGCGGAAAAATATGCAAAAATCTGAACTCCTGCCACATAGATAAGTGACGGAATAATCATAATAGCAGATGCAACAACTATACTGACTTCAAACTTTGTTTTTGCCGATACAAAACAAACAACATATGTAATCGCCAAAATCAACAACAACCGCACTGCGTACACAAAAATCATAAACATCAATATGCTGCAATTAAAAGGCAAGCCGTTCAAAAACTCCAGACTTTTTACAGGTGCCGTAATTTCTGACAGCGTATATTTTGAGCAGACTTCGATAAATTCAAACACAGATGTACAAATCCACACAATTGTCGCAATCAATGAAACACAGAGGATTTTCTTTCTGAGTAGTTTTTTCCTTCCGCCACTTGTTGAATTTAACAAATCTGAAACGAGCTGTCTTTTTTCAAACGAGAAAACTCCTGACATTATAATTATGATGCAGAAAACCGATAACAGAGCGAAATTTTGTTGTCTGTCATATCCGCTGCTGCCAAGCAAATATTCAAATCCGGTGGGATTTACAAGCCAAGCATCTTCCCCGTTCTTTTTCACATCTTCAACATATGAAATTCTTTCATTTATAATTTTCAATGCTTCACGCTTACTGTCATACGCATCGTATTTTTGGCTGACATTGTAATATTTATCTTCGGAAATTTTTCCGTTGTTGTAATCCTCATACGCATTGGCAAGTTCTTCATCAACAGCATTAATCTCATTTTCAAGATCTGCCACATATTTGTAAACATCGTCATTAAGTTCACCGCTGTGAGTTTCATAAAACTCGTTAACTATGCTATCTTTTTCGCTGATATTAAGTGTTCTTAAATTCAATGAATTAAACAGCGCAAGAACAAAAGCAAGCAAAACTATTATGCCTTTTTGCATGAAGAGTATTTTGTACAACTCAGTACCTGTAGCGCCGAGTTTTTCAACGCATTTCCAATATACTGTGCGAATTTTTGAAGAAAATCGCAGTAAGACACTTTCAATTTTGCCTGGAGTTTTATTAGGATATTTCTTGCCTGCACCGATAATTGAAAAAATTGCAAACAAGAGCGTGAATATTATTGCGGAAATAATTAACAATGAAAACAGGTTCACAAGTATGACAAAAGAGTTGATGTTGTAATACTTTACAATTGCTTCTGTCGGATTGATGAATGTAAACAAATTCATGTACTTTAAAACTGCCAAATTGCTTTGTGACGGTAAAAAAGTATATAAAAGAAATTCTGCCGCAAATATTATTCCGCACACGCCGAATGCAAGATTTGTGTTTTGCATTATCACAACGATGAACAGCATCATATACACGGGCACTAATTGTGCAAGAACATTTATCAGAACATATACAAACAGAAATTGTATTTCGCTCATCGGGAATACAAAATTTTGAAACATCTCTATAGACTGTACATTTCTGAACAAATCCGATACTCCGCCGTATATTGAAAAAGAAGTCACAAACAGGGCAAAATACATAACGAAACAAAGTATTGTTGTGCTGATTGCAAGTATTCCGCACCGTTTTACAGCAAGGTTAAATCTTCCGTTTGGTGTTGCATACACCATGCTCCAAAAGCCTCGTTTTCGTTCTTCAACAAAGGCAAGAACAACAATTATATTCAGTGCAAGTATTATGTAATGAATCAAGTCATAGTTCAATACTGTTGTAACGGAAAAATCGCTTCCTACTTTAAGCGACAGATTTTCAAGCGGTTTATAAGCCTCCGCAGTCAATTGTATATTTTGAGAAGAAAGTGAATTATCCTGAGAGAAAATGCTTATCGAATTCATCTGCTGAGCCTTGCTTTCTACGCTCTTAATATAATCGGAATATCCGTTTACATACTCAGCTCTTTTGACAATATTATTGAGAGCATAATCTTTGTTTGTCAGTTCCTGAGCGTTATAACTCTCCTTATGCTTATCAAACTCAGACGCAATTTCAGGATATTGATTGCGAATTTCTTTTTCCTGATCCTGCCAAACCTCGACATACATATCGTAATCGTCTTTTTTGCTTTCGTCAAAAGATAAAAGTTGCTCAATCACACTGACATACTCATACTGTCGTGAAATCTTATCTTCAATTTGATCTGCAGGCAAGTCACGGATTTCGGGCATCAGATTTTTTTCTTCCGAACAAACCGCACTGAGTTGAACACCATTGTATTCGGCATTTCTGTATTGATCATTTATGTAAAAACCTATGCAAACTGCAAGTAATACAAAAAACGATATAATTATTTTTTTGTTAATCAGTACTCTCTTAATTTCCATAGCGTAAAATTCTCATTGGTTTAAAACAATTCCGTCTTATAAGGAGTTTGAGTATATAACGGTTACTTAACTTAAAAAACACATTAAATTTAGAAGTAACTGTTTTCTGTTTTTATGATGTATAACATTTGCAGATATGATTTTTGTCACAAATACACCATTTACTTACTGCATTTATATATAGTTAATGTTTATATTTTAACTATATTATATCTTATGTTATCTTTTTTAGCAATAAATATCCTAATTCTATACTACAAATTTTCACGGTAAATTTTGTGCATATTGCTATGTTTTGTTAAATTATACACAAATTTCGATAATTATAATGTTTATGACATAAATAGATGAATTACAAAAAGCAAAAACCGCCAACAGTGATATATATTTTAAAAAACATTAGTATTTTTTAGCAAATTGTATTGCAATAAGCAAAATATTAAAGTATAATAAGTATAAGCAATAAAGAAAGTTTAAACTACATTACTAAGGAGGTAATCTATGAAAAAACTTACTTTATCAATATTGATATTTTTATTATCCATATCATTTGTTGCATGCAGCTCGGCTAATACGCCCTCGCAAGGTTCTTCTGCTTCGGAAAGTACTGACAGTAATTCAAGCAATAATGCTTCAAGTAACAATAGCAGTTCTTCAAACAACAATTCTAATTCAGGGGAAAATACTACACTTAACGATACTTCATTTAAGATTGGCGTAGATGATCAACCGTTTAATTTATCACGAGCAGGTATGAGCGCTTCAAATGAATCAGGAGATTATATGTTCTATCTAAATACACTCTACTTTCATGATAACGCCGCTAACACTACTGTAATAGCTTGTAACAAACCTGACTGCGATCATATAACTAATGTTGACGATGGAGAAAGCGATTGTAACGCATTTTTCCCTCAGGATAAATATTATTACGACAAAGGTTTTTCATATTACAACGACAGCATCTATTTGCTTGGAAAGAGCAGTAAGGATGCAAAATCAGTTTCACTCTACAGAATAAGCAAAGATGCAAGTAAAAGAGAAGAAGTTGCAAATTTAATCAGTGTATCTGATTTGAACAGTATTACTGTTTTTGCTGTACATAAAGGTTATGCGTTTTGGTCGTTAAACACAGACAAAAGCGCACAACTGCTCGCTATAAACATTGACAAGCCTACTGAAGTTAAAAAAATTTTTGAAGGCAACGAACTTGCGGCAGGCATTCACAACTTAATCGGTTCAGGTGATTATTTATACTTTTCAAATTCGTATTCGGAAGATAAGAACTATGAAAATTGGGCAGGATATATTAATCAGCTCGACATCAATACTTTAAAAACTAAAAAGTTGATGGACATGCCCGATGATTACACTGTTGCAAACGGAAAAATCTATTATCTTGAATCAAACACTTTATATTGCTATACAATTGATAGCGATTCAAGCGTTAAAATTGCAGACAGTCCCGAAAATTCACAACTTATAATAAGAGACACCGACTACCTCTATCTTACTAACTGGGATAACGAAAAGGTTTCATCGGATAATTACAAAGTTTTTGTAATGTCCACCAACGGCAATATTATTGATACTATTCCTATTCCCGACTGCGAATTTTTCCGAGGCGGACTTCATAATTTGTATATAGAAACAACAGACCGCAAAGTAAAGTATTTGGAAAAATCACAAATTCAAAAAGGAACCCATAATTGGAATACCGCATACTCAGTTTCTGAAAACGGTCAGGTTACCCTTAATGAATGAGTATATAAAATTCATTACTAAAAAATACAAAAACACCGACAAGTTTAGTTACTGCTTGTCGGTGTTTTTATGTTTATGAAGTTTTAATTCTGTCAAATTTAAAAGCACGGTTATAATACTAATCAAAAATATTATTGTCAGCCACAGTGACGCTGTAAATGTTCTTGAGAACAGATTTACAAGCATTGGATTTCCTGTTAGGCTTTGTGAGTTTAGTGTTTGTGCATTATCGACAAGCACATTCAGGTAATTTGAAATGTCGAAAATGTTATCATTCGGTATATATTTTGAGGGGATAAAAATGCTGAAATCACAAATATTAAACACAATCAAAAGCACGGCAGGTATTCCTGCAAAAACAAGCACAAGTGCAACATATTTTAGCGGAATATTTTTTAGCGATTTCAGAAAGTAGTTTAATTTGAGATTTTCTTTTATCTCCTCAAAAAATTTTCTACTGAACCTATACCACAACTTCAATGCAATAATGCTAAATCCGATAAATATTGCAAGGTATAAAATATGTTCAAATGACGAGAGCGTTTGGTTTTTATCATTCAGATTAACCGAATAATACTGCGGCAAATCCATTTGCTCAACAATTGCTCCCGTATATACCGAGTTATCGTAAACAATCATATCAACCGTTCTGTCACCATAATTTTCGGATGTTGTATATGGAACATACACCCTCTGTTTGTCATCAGCAGAAAACTTATTTATTAAGCTTTCGTTTTCGCATATCACACCGCAAATTGTATATTGATTTCCGTCAATGCAAATCTTTTTACCGACTGCATCTGTTGTAAAAAACAGTTTGAGAGCAAGAGAACTTCCGATTATTGCAACCTTATCTCTGTTATCTATGTTATTGGACGAAATATTTTCGCCGTTAATTTCGGTCTTATAATCCGAAAACCAGTTTTCATTCACAAGTACCGTAGTTACGGTTTCTTCCTTAACTTTTGTTTCTTTACCCTCGGAACAAAAAGCTATGCCTTTGTCAGTAATCCGTTCAAACAGCTTTTCAAGTTCAGAAACCGTTTTTGGAGCAGTTTCGGAATTTTTATCATAAGTTAATTGAGTAACATCAGGTAATTGCCCTTTTGCATTTTCAATAATTATAATATTCGCAATAAAAACGCTCACAGTCAGCAACAGCAGTAACAGAAACGAAACAATTTTTCTTTTGCTCACACTGTTTCCTCCTCAATATAAACACTTGAACCGTTTTCTATACTCTTGGTTGTTTTATATACAACTTGACTGTCGCCAAAAAGTGAGTCCGATGTCACCTCGCAATACAACTCGTCACTGTTACATATATCCACCGAAACCTCTTCAACTGTTGCATCACCGTTTTCGGTTTTATTTATAACAAATACTATTCCCGTATTGCCTGCCCCATCCACCGATGAAACAGGCAAAAGATAATGTGTTTTCATATCATTTGAACCTGCGGTATCGTCAATTACACCTGTTTGAACCGAAACCACTTTGACCTTTGGAAGAAGCATATTATTGATTGTTTTTGAAAAATATGTAAGTAATGCAATCACAATAAAAAATACAATTGAAAATTTCAACACTACGCTCTTTAGCTTATCTTTTTTCATAAAAGCCTCTCTCCTATCCCTTATCCGTTCCGACAAACGGCGAATCAATATCCCTGTGTCCGTAAAGATAAATAAGCAATGCAGGAATCATAAATATAACTCCGCAGGCAAATATTATGCCGTAATCCGAACTACCAACATCAGTAAGCGTTACGGAAAGCGGATACATACCCTCATTATCAAAATAAATCAGCGGTTGTTCAACTACATTCCAATTATCAATAAAGCAGAGCAACGCAAGTGTTATGAGTCCGCCCTTAATCTGCGGAAGAATAATATTAGTAAATATCTTCAAATATGACGCACCGTCAACTCTTGCCGCCTCAATTGCGGAATCGGGAATGTATTTTATACTTTGCCTCAAAAGACAAATTCCGAATGCAGAAAAAGTTCCGGGTAAAATTACCGCAAGAAAATTATTCAGCAAATTCATATTTTCAAGAATCATATAATCAGGAACAAGTGTTACCTGCAACGGCAGAATGAGCAAAATTATGTATATGAAAAACAGCTTGTCCCTGAACGGAAATTTCAATTTTGCAAAAGCAAAAGCCGCCAATGATGATACTGCAACCTGACCGATTACTGTCGGAAAAGTACAAACAACCGAATTCCAGAACTTCAACAAATATTCGGGTTTCCTGAAAAGAGTCTGATAAAACTGCTCCAAAGTTGCCATATTCGGAATCATATTGAGTTCTTTATATTTTCCGTCAGAAAAATTGAGCATTTCACTTACCTGTGAACCTGTCATAAATGAACAAGCAAGCATATAAATGACAGGAAACAAAAACAGCACAGTTACAGCAATCAGCAAAATATATTTTAGTATTTTCATAACCGTATCTTTCATAACAAACCTCTCAAGAATAGCTGTGTTTCCTTTCAAAGCAGAAGAAAATAAACAGCACAATAATTATAAACAGCGATAAGACAATTGACGCCGCCGACAATCTTGGATAGTTAAGATTGTAATAATTGTTGTTGATGAAGTTCTGCAAAAAATACACATTGGTGTTTGGATAATCACCAAACAAAGCAAATACCTCACGGAAAATTTTAAATGAATAAATAAGCTCCATTAGAAAAACAAAAAATGTAGTTGGCGCAATCATAGGTATAGTAATTTTAGTTACAAGCTGATGAGCTTTTGCACCGTCAAGCCTTGCGCTTTCGTAGAGAGATTGCGAAACATTGGCAATGCCTGCCGTAAAAAGAATCACACAAAATCCGCAGTACTTCCACACATAAATAAAAACGATCATCACCATAGACCATTCCGAATTAAAAAATTCAACAGTATTAAATCCAAGTGAATTAAGTAATCCGTTGATTGCACCGTAATCATCAAAAACTAATTGCCACACGCAAATCAGAGATGCAATCGGAACTACAACAGGAATAAGCAATGCACTTCTGAAAAAGGAAGATATTTTATTAAAAGAATTAAGAAACAACGCTATCAAAAACGAAATCACCATTAACAACGGTATCGCCGTAACTGTAAATATACCCGTGTTTTTAAGTGCAAGCAAAAATGTATTATTTTGAAAAAGCTGTATGTAATTTTCTATGCCCACAAAAGTATCGCCAACATACAGGCTTTTGGTAAAACAAATTATGTACGGCACAATATAAAACACCGCTATGCCTAAAAAAGACGGTAATATAAACAGGTATGCTGCTATATGTTCCTTTTGTTTTCTTGTTAATTTAGATTTTCTCATAATTTATTCCTACTCAGTCAAATAAATTTCCGTAGCAGCCGAGAGCTGACGAATAAATTTATCTTTTGAAATACCTTTATTTATATAGTTGTCAACAATGTCACCGATAACATTGTCATTATAATATGAATGTGACACATCTTGATACAAAGTGCAAGCGTTTACATTATCGGAAATGTCAATGTATGCTTTCATAAAATCGTTGTCAATCCCGATAATTTTTCCGTCATCATCCGCTTGTTTTGAGGCACTATATTTTGCCTGTTCAAATGCCTTTTTGTTGACCGGAAAAGATATGTTTGCAGAATATGAAATTCCTTTTGCCCCGCACATTTTAGTTTGAACATCTTCAGAAAGTGCAAATTTAAGAAAAGCATACGCTTGCTTTTTAAAATGTGTATTGCTGTTTATTCCAAATCCAACCTGAACAAATGCGGAATAATCATTATCCGACTTAACCAATCCTCTGCAAATCACAGGTGTTTCATTCTCCGATTTATAATACGCATATTTTCTTACCATTAGTGATAATGAACGGTTTATGTAAAGGTCATCAAATATGAAGTCAGGAAAATCTTTTTTTGAAGCATTCAGCAATCTACACATTGTGTCAAGTTTACTTTTGAAATCATCGCTTTCAAAATATGTGACTTTATTTTCAAAATCAACATAGTTATTTATAAATCGGTTAAATAAGTGCATAGGATAATTAAACATAGAATTTGTGTCATTGTAACCGCTTATAAAACCAAGATTTGCCTTTTCATTACTGAACGAAGAAAATTTTTCGGAAAGATTTTTATATGTCAAAACAGTATGGTTATCACAGGAAATATTGAACTTTTTCAACTTTTCCTGTGTTGAAACAAATACATCAGTCCCGTAAAACAGCGGTACAATATACCGTTTTCCGTTATAAATTCCGCACTTCATTATTGCACTGTTAAAATTATTAAAGTCTATTTTATCCGCTTGTGTGTTGTTATCGCAAAGCTTATTTACATCAAGAAATGTGCCGTTGTTTAATAGCTTTTCAAACGGTAATTTCTGATTGATTGAAATAATGTCGGGACCTTTTCCGGCCATAAGCTCAGTTGACAACTTTGTGGTTATTTCATCTTCCGAAGCAAATTTTAGAACAGCAATCTGATATGATTTATCATAATTTTGCAGGCAATAATTATTGTATATTTTTATCAGATCACAAAAATCATCACTGTCATTAGATGTGTAATAGGTCATTCTATTTTTCACATCACCAAAATTTTCGCTTTCGGTACACCCCACAAAATTCATAATCACGATTAAACCAAGCAAAAACAAACTGACAACCGATTTCTTCATCTCCACCCCACCTTTCGGCACAATCCACTTCATATACCCTCATTCATTCTGTTAAATAAATTTCCGTAGCAGCCGAGAGCTGACGAATAAATTTATCTTTTGATATACCTTTATTTATATAATTGTCAACAATGTCACCGATAACATTGTCATTATAATATGAATGTGACACATCTCGATACAAGGTGCAAGCGTTTACATTATCGGCAATGTTAATGTATGCTTTCATAAAATCGTTGTCAATCCCGATAATTTTATTGTTATCATCCGTTCTTGAGCCGGCAACAAGCTTAGCATTATCGTAAACAGACATATTCACAGGAAAACTCAAACTTCCTGATGCTGTTGCACCAATTTCTTGAATTTCATCACTAAGAGTATATTTTATAAACGCAAGTGCTTGCTCCTTTAGTTGTGTATTATTATTAATTGCATATCCAGCCTGTATGTGTGCAGAATTAACATCTTTGCTTTTTGTCAATCCACGAAAGACTACAGGTGTTTCATTTATAGATTGATAATAAGAATAACTTCCTGCCATCAACGGAAATGACCGATTTATATACAATCCGTCAAACAATTCATTTGTATTGTTTTTTTGAGAAATCGTCAACATCTGCATCATTACATCTAAATTATCTTTAAATTCATCGGTATCAAAATACACAGCTTTATTTTCAAAATCAACATAGCTGTTTAAAAATCTGCAAAAGAGTTGCATTGGATAATCAAACCACAAAAAATCCGACAACTCATTAGATACAAATGAATAGCCTTCATCATTTAAAAAATAATTTTCAAATACATCTGAAAAATTACTGTATGTCAAAGAAAAGCCGTTATTTTCTTTGATATCGAAATTTTTCAATCTTTCTTCTGTAGATACCAATACATCAACTCCATAAAACAGCGGTACAATATATAAACCGTTATCATAAACTCCTGCGTTGAGTATGTTAACGTTATAATCATCAAGATTTATTGCATTTGAAGAATTATCACCTTTTAGCAAATCATAAATATTCATTAATGAACGGCTTTCAATTAATTTTTCAAAAGGCAATTTTTGACTAAGTGAAATAATATCAGGTCCACTTCCAGCCATAATTTCTGTTGATAACTGTGTTGACATTTCTTGTTCAGAATTAAATTTAACTATCTCAATTTGGAAAGACGGATTATTACTGTTTATGCAATATTTATTATATTTTTCTATAATCCAAGACAGAGAATCTTTATCATTTAATGTATAATAAACAAGATGATTTTGTTCGCTGTTATTTTTTATTGCACAACTTGAAAATGAAGTAATTATTATAACACTTAAAAGTATAGCTATTATGGCTTTAATAGATTCATGCGGTTTAAATAAAAAGCGTGTGAACATAATTACATTTTATCCTTAGTCTATTCCGTTAAATAAATTTCCGTTGCCGCTGTGAGTTGACGTATAAACTTTTCCTTTGAAATATCTCCGCTTAAATATTTATCAACTATGTCACCAATTACTGACGAGTTGTAATAGGTGGTTTTTAAATTTTTATAATTATATAAGGTACACCCGCTTATATCATCAATTATACCCAAATAATCTTTCCAAAATATTGAATCCACATTTTCTGAAAATTCTTTTTCTTCTTCATCAAATTCTCCGTCTTCGTTGTAATCCCACTCCTCGCCAGTTTCAACTTCAACAGCATAGTCAAAAGCTTTATTATTCACCGGCAACGATATTTCATTTGTGCCTGAAAAGCCCTTATCGCTCCTACTTCCGCACCAATATTCTTGAACATCCTCGCTTAAACAATATTCAATAAATCTTAATGCCTTATCTTTTTTATCTGAATTTTGATTTATAGCTATTCCGCACTCAACATAAGCTGTTATTTTGTTCTCATAGCTAAAATTTGGCAAAATAGCAGGAGTTTTGTTTTGTAAAAAAATATTGTAATAAGCTGTTTTTACACCTCCTATTGTACCGCCAAAAAGTAACTTAGGAGTAGACAATATACAACCATTGTTTTCTGAATTATATAAATTATAGTATACATTCTCGTTGGTGTTATCATTATTTATCAACTTCTTAATATAATCTATATTTTCCAAAAAGCTATTGGTGTCAAAGTTTGTTGTTTTATTATCAAAATTTACATAACTATCTATAAATGAATACAAAAGACTATAGTTATCACTTTCATTTCCAAAAAGCGAACAGGAAACTTTTTCTTGTGAAAGTTGTTTAGATAATTCTTTATAGGAAAAATCAGAAAAATTTAAATCATATTCTTTTAATTTTTCTTGAGTAGAAATAAATATATTGGGACAATAGAAAAAAGGCACAAAATACCGTTTTCTGTTAACTATTCCCGATTCCATTACTTTTGTGTTATAATCATTAAAGTCGATATTAGAACCATATGTATTTATAAGCTCGTCAACATCCGCAAATGCGTGATTTTCAATAAGTTTTTCAAATGGCAATGGTTGATCTAACGAAATAATATCCGGTCCATCGCCTGACATAATTTCCGTTGCCATTATTGTGTACATTTCATCTAACGAATCATACTCTACAATTTCTATTTGATAGGACTCATCGTAATGCTTTTTACAATACTTATTATACCTTTCAATAATATCGCAAATAACATCCTCATTATATGCACAATATGTAAGCTTTGAGGAATTGCTTGAAGCTGTGCTTTCACCACATCCGCTGAAAACAAACACAGTAATAATAAATTGTAATGTTAAAATTATCGCAATTTTATTTTTCATAATGATTCGCCTTGTGATTTTTTATATGTCTTAACATAATTCTAAATCATTAATCTGTAGTCTATCTGAATTTTTATTATTTAAATCAACAATAACACTCTACTTGTTAATTCATACGGATAAGTAGCGAAATTAATATGCACTGAGTTAAATTCACTTCATTAATAATTGAAAGTAACATATAAACCATCTTTTAAGCAACGACCAACTGTAATTGTACAACCGCCATCAATCTTTTTTATAAAATAAATCAAACATAAGATATAAAAATACGGATTTGCAATATACATTTGAAATTAGCCATAACACAGCATAAGTTATTCGGTAAGATAAATTTCCGTTGCCGCTGTGAGCTGACGTATAAACTTTTCCTTAGAAATATCCCCGTTTAAGTAATCGTTCACAATATCTCCGATAACCGAGGAGTTGTAATAAGTATTTTCAAATTCCAGATAATCATATAAAGTACAACTGCTTATACTGTTAATCATATCTAAATATTCATTAAAAAACTTAGTTTTTATTTCATCTGAATATTCTTCCTCAGATTTCTCATACTCTCCATCATCATTAATATCATATACACGTTTTGACGTATGGTCAATTACATATTCAAAAGCAGCTTTATTTACAGGCAGTGCCCTTACCACTATTGATGGTGATGAGCTGCTTTCACTCCATAATTTTTGAATATCATAACTTAAAACATATTGAATAAAAGCCAATGCTTTTTCTTTGTTATTTGAATTATTATTCAATGCAATACCACATTGAACAAATGCTGATACTGCATTCGCCTTTTTATTGTAGTTTGGAATAATAACCGGCGTGCTGTTATTATTATAAATATAAAAATAAGAATTTAGCGTACTCATCATAGAACCGTCGAAAGATAATTGTGAAGTACGAAACAAAAAATTACCTGTTATATCCCATGTAGTTCCTTCTTTTCTTGAATTATCATTCCTAATCATTTTTCCAATATAATCTAAGCTCTCGGTAAATTCATCGCTTGAAAATTCTGTAGTTTTATTATAAAAATCCACATATTCATTAACATAGGAAAGGAAGAACTTATATGTTTCATCTTTATTTCCAAAAAGCGCATAACTATGGTCTTTGTCAGATAACCGTATCTCTAACTCTTTAAATGAAAAGTTAGTATTTTCCAGATTATATTTATCTAATATTTCCTGAGTTGTTATAAGTATATTGGGGCAATAAGCTATAGGTATAATATATCGCTTTCCATTGTAAATTCCGCAATCCATTATTGTTGAATTATAGTCATCAAAATCTATATCGGATTTGTATAATTCCGCAAGCTCATCTATATCCGCAAATGAACCGTTATCAATCAGCTTTTCAAAAGGTAATTTTTGATTCAATGAAATTATGTCAGGTCCTTTCCCCGCCATTATCTCCGTTGATATTTTTGTAAGCATAGTATCTTCCGAATCAAATTCCACAATTTCAATTTGATAGGACTCATCAAGGTTTTTAAGACAATAATTATTATATTTTTGTATCAATTCTACACAAACCGAATCTTCATTGTTTATGGTATAATATTTTAACTTTTCGTTACTTTTGATTTTGTATTCATCACAAGAAGTAAGACTCAATAACATAGCACATAAAATTGCTAAAATTATACTATTTGAAAACACTTTTTTCATAATGATTCACCTTGTGATTTTTTATATGTCTTAGCATAATTCTAAATCATTAATCTGTAATCTATCTGAATTTTTATTATTTAAATCAACAATAACACTCTACTTGTTAATTCATACGGATAAGTAGCGAAATTAATATGCACTGAGTTAAATTCACTTCATTAATAATTGAAAGTAACATATGAACCCTTTGCAGGGTCGGAAACTACTACAGTATCACCCTTAACTTTAGTTATAACTACATAATGCAATAAGGAATCGTCAATTATCACGTGTGCAATTGCAGGCAAAGGCAATTTATTAGTTAACACACTTTTATCCGCTTCAACAACTTTTTGCTAAAAACCAAAATGCTCAATTACCTTTACTAGTCCATGTGCATTGGTACCTTGGCGGTCAGTACCTGCAATATCACGAATTTTTGCTATTGTAACTTTTAAACCGTATTTTCTAAAAATTGCGGCCTGACAAGCCAGACCGCAATCTGTTTCATCGTTTTGTAATATACATTTAAATCTAATCATAATATACCAGTTCATTCTGTTAAATAAATTTCCGTTGCCGCTGTGAGCTGACGAAGTAGCTTTTCTTTGTTTACTGCTATGCAGATTTTGGATATGTATAATCAGGTATTATATAATTATAAAAATATTACAAACGTTTGAAACAAGAATTTGATAACACAAAAACAAATATACTACTTATCAATATAAAAATATATGGACATATTATGTCCATGGTGCTGCTTGGAATATCAGATGAAAGCATATTAATAAACTTAAGAAAGTCAATATTGGCAGTCATGCAAAATATTTCGTAACACACACTGATAATAAAAGGAATTGCTATATTTTTTAAAATTATAGATATTGAAAAACTAATACTAAAAAAAGCAAATGTCTGAACAAAAAATATAAAAATATAATTGAAATAATTAAAATTTAGTATTATACAATATAAACCAAGCAATACACATATATGCAGGAAATAAAAAACAAACACAAGGAAAAGTTCAACTATAAGACTTTTTTTATAAACAAGCAATAGTTCTCTGATCCTGTCCTCTACATACTCTCTGAAACCAAATAAAGTCCACCATACAGCAAAAAATGGGCAAAAAATTTGTAACATTATGTATGTTGAAAAATAACATTGTTCGGGTGAATATCCTTTAGCAAAATCCAAATATGTTAAAAAAGGAAGTACAAGAAATAAAAAAACAACAGGTACAATATAGAGAATTCCCATTCCTTTAAGTGTTAATTGTATTAATGAAAGGCGGTTTATATATCTTTTAAGGCACATAAATATCCATCCTCTATATCAGCGTTAATACTCACTCCCTGCTCAATAAAATTACTTGAGAGAACGATTATATAATTTTTATTATCCTTACTGATTCTGTCTTTAACATAATAATTTCCCTCTAAATTATTTTCATATTCTTCGTCTAAAAGAAAAACTTTTTCATTTCCGATAGAAGTAATATCGCTGCAAGTTCCCTGAACAACATTTCTTCCCTCATTAATTATAACAATCTCATCACATATTGATTTTACGTCCGAAACAATGTGAGTAGAAATAATAATAGTTTTATCATTTTTTATTTTCCTTAAAAGAGATTTAAATCTTACTCTCTCCTCAGGATCAAGACCTGCAGTCGGTTCATCAAACAAAACAATTTCAGGATTTCCCATTATAGCTTGTGCTATTCCCAATCGTCGAACCATACCTCCTGACAGCGAACCCACTTTGTTTTTAATTTTATCACTTAGGTTGACCAAATCAATGCAATATCTGATTTCATTGTCTTGATTTGACTTAGGTATTTTCTTTAATGTGGCAAAATATCTCATAGTTTCATATACAGTCAATGACTTCATAGCACCAAACTGCTGAGGCAAATATCCTATATTTTCACAATCGCACTCAATGCTTCCCTTTTCGGGAGAAAGCAAACCGCATATACATCTCATCATAGTAGTTTTGCCGGAACCGTTTGGTCCAAGCAAGCCATAAATACCGTGCTTAAATTCGCAGGAAAAATCATTTAAAGCTTTTGTTTTCTTAAAAGACTTGGTGCAGTTCTTCAAAATCAGCACAATTATACCTTCTTCCTTGTTAATTATCATTTATACTTTCGGAGTCAACCACAGCTTTTTCTACATATTTAGAATAGCCCTTATCTCTTTGAGCAAGAAGTATTTCAGCAACTTGCTTCTTTGTTTCCTCATCAGTTGCTTTATTAATAAAAACTGTATCATCTCCTAAAAATATTCCATCATAAATACAATTAGAAGAAAGCATTTCATTTGTCTGAATAATAGTATATTCTTTGAGATTTAATTTATTGCTGCTATTGTTATCCAACTCATTAATGTATTTCTGAATTTCGTCTATATATTCTTCATCTATTTTGCTCAATCCCCACCCCTTTACAGTAATTGCATAAATCTTATAAATATAAGACGAATTTGATTTATAAAATCCACTAAAAAGCGTAGGATAGCTTGTAACCCCGACAAAACAATTTTTCTCATTCTTTACCTCATCAAGATTTGAATAAAACTGCCTTGCTGAATCAACTCGAATATTAAATTCTGTTTCGGATTTTATCTCAATCGGATTATATGTGGTATAATCACCCGTAATTTTGTAAAATCCGGGAATAGGGTAATATGCAAAAAAGCCGGGCAGAGAACACGCCTGATAATTACTGTATAATATAGGTGAATAACCGCTGTACTTTATGTTTATAAGTTGCAGGTTTCCGTTCCCTATTACAGTAACATAATCTCCTTCACGATTATATTTTAAAGCATTTCCTTCAATATCAGTTATCTTTAAAACATTGTATCCATGGTACAATGTAAAATTGTAATACTCTAAACCTGTATCAGATAAAGTCATTGATACTTCGGCATCTAATTGTCTGTAAATGCTTAAATCCATATCGTATGATGTAACTTCAAAATCCGGATCTTGGTTCTTTTGCTCATTTTCAGTATAAAACAAATAATCTGACATTGAAATACTGTCAAGCTGAGCTCCCTTTTCAATATGGCTTCCGCCATAAAAGTAGCCAACCAGATTAAATGTTGAAATTAATAGTGTTAATGACAGTAAAACAGCTTTTAATGCGGTTTTCTTTATTTGACAAAGTTTGAAAAACAAAAATGACAGTAGAGAAATCCAGAAAATAATTAAATTCCATCTATAAATTTCAGCATACATACCGTAATCATGGTTTATGTACCACTCTAAATCATTTGGCAGAATATATGCAAGAAAATATTTTGCTTCCCAAAAATTAATTTTGGTAACCTGGCTTAACCCCCCCGGAATAAAGTCAGATGTACTTGACACAAGGAAAATTATAAGCGCCATAAGAGCATATGAAACAATCCTTTTCGTCTTTTGAGCAAAAAAAACGCCAAGTAAAATCGGGATTATTCCACCCAGAAAAACATATAAAAATAAAACTGAAAATATATGATACAAATAACTGTAATCATTCATTCCGGATGACAAAAATATAACAAAATTAAATACAAATGCGCTAAAGAACTCTAAAGCCGGAATAAACAACAAAACTGTTACAGTACTTGTTAAAATCCTAGTCTTACCATTTTTGTGTGAATACAATGCTTCATCTATATAACAACGCTTATATAGGTAAAAGAATTCATATGATGTAAAACATAATATTACAAATGATAGTAAGCATAATTTTATAGAATTCTTTAAATATATTAATACATCATTATTGAGTGAAAAGCTATAACAACTATATACAAGATTCCCCAAAAAACATACTAACAGTATGATAACCGGAATAAATATTATTTTAGTTTTAAAAAACAATTTTAAATTTTGTTTTATCATTTTTACTCACCCTATTCCTTGTAAGTACGGGTTTACAAGGAAATAATAAATACTAAATTAGATTGCTGTAATTTTACCTGTGGCTGAACAATTCTTACCACCCCACCACCATGAATTCATTTTACCTCTCCATGATGCTTTGGAATTATTTATGACGGTGTATACACCTGATGATGCATTATATCCCGGTTCAGCAAAAACATGTTGCGCCTGTACCCATGTTATAATAGAAACAATATAACATCTTGTTGGCATTTTGCATGGTAGCCGCCTGCAAATTTGCGTATTACAATGTAAGCACAATAGAAAGTCAGACTTTCAATTAATAAATTGAAACACAATCCTAATATCATAACAGTTGCAATATGTATCAATGATGATAAAATAATATTAAAAGCATATTTGTAAATTTCTTTATCTTCGTTTTTTATAAGATCGTTTGAAGCAAAAAACTCTATAATTTTTGAGCCAATCTTTTCCATTACTTTATCTTTTTAAATTTGTCAAGCTTTGCAGGAGCCTTAGGCTGATACATAAAAAAGCCAGTGGATGAATTAGCATTTATTGAGAGTGCTAATGTAAAACTAGCAATAATTGCGGGTGAAATTTTGCAAATAAAATTTTTTATTTTCTTCAAAACATCATTCCTCCCTTCGTGAGGATTTTAGCACATATTAAAAGTAAAAACATAATTCTTGCAAAAATGATGTCAAATTTGCTCAAAGTGATGTGATTTTAAAATTACTATGGTAAAATTTGAAATTTTGCATCTAAAGCAATAACATTTAATGACATTTTTTTGAAATATATGTTATAATTTATTTCAAGGAGGTTTTTCTTTTGAAAGTATTAATTTGTGACGATGATAAATGTATTGTCGATGAAATAAAAAACAATCTGAATACATTTTCAGATAAACATAGAATAGTTTTTGATATTGATTTGTTTTACAATGGTGTAGAACTGCTGAATAGTAATATCAGTTATGATATGGCGTTCATTGATATTGAAATGCCTCAGGTAAATGGTCTGACTTTGTCCGGACAATTAAAAAAGGTAAACTCTAATATAATTATTTTTATTATAACCTCGCATGATGCTTATCTTGATGACGCTATGGATTTGGACGTGTTTCGCTATCTGTCAAAGCCTATTGACAAAGACCGTTTTTTCAGAGCGCTAAATACGGCTATTAATTATTTTCATTCCAATACTCAAATAATAACTCTTGAATATTATGACGAGTGTTACTCTGTTTTCACAAGTGATATAGTATATATAACTATTGAAGAAAGAAAGGCTGTTATTATAACATGGCAGAAGAAGTATTATACAAATAAAAAATTAAGTTATTGGAAAGAAAAACTAAAGGATTACGATTATTTTGCACAACCGCATTACAGCTATCTTGTTAATCTGAGGTATGTCTCGGATTTTAATAAGACTGTGCTTAATATTAATGTAGATTTAAAAAGTGAAACTCTACCTATATCTCAAAGGAACTATTCAAACTTTAAAAAGGCATATTTTGCATACATAGGGGTATAAAAATGGTATATACAATTTGCTATGCGTTTGTTTTTCTTGCAGAAATTCTGATATCACTGTTTTATTTTGAAAACAAATTTGAAAGAAAATCAAGCAAAAAATTTTTGTTATTTTCAGTTGTTATTGTGTATGTATTATTGTATTTATCTCGATTATTGAATTTAACATTGGTTAATTTAATTGCATTTTTTGCGTGTAACTTCTTTTTACTTTATTTTTGTTATTTCATAAGTATTAAATCCTGTATTTTCCACTGTAGCATATTACTTATATTTATGGCAATCACAGAAAGTATTGTCTTGTTTGTTTCAACAGTATTATTCGGTACGGATTTTTTCACTTCCATGGATAATTCTCTAAGTCTCATTATTCAAGCGACTATCAGTAAACTGTTATATTTTTTGATAATTTACTTTGTATCAAAATTCTCAATAAAAGAACATAAATCAGAAAGTTATTCTCTTTCTATACCTCTCTTGGTTTTACCAGCCTCAAGTATTCTGCTACTGTATGCAATATCACATGCACTACACAATTTTGATTTAGAGCAAAAATATATATATTTATTAATAATAAGTATGGTGCTATTACTTTTCTCAAATATAGCGGTTTTTTGGGTATATGAATTTACTTTGAAAACTCAAAGACACAATATGAAATTGGAATATGAAAGGCAAAAGGAAAAATCTACGGCTGAGTATTATGATTTACTTAATGAGCAAAATGAAAACTCAAAAATTGTTATGCACGACATAAAACGGCATTTAAACGCCATTAAGAGCATTGCCAAAGACAAGTCTGTTACAGAGTACATAGACGATTTTATTGAAGACTTCAGCATAAATAAATCTGTTGATTACTGCAACAATCCTATGGTCAATTCAATCGTCAACAGGTACAAATCCTTCTGTGACAAGTTCGGAGTGAAGATGAATATTGACATCAGAAGTGCTGATTTTGGCTTTATGAGTGAACCCGACATAACTGCTCTGCTTGACAATCTTCTTGAAAACGCAGTTGAAGCGGCACAAAATACAGAGAACAGATTTATAGATTTTTCGGCTTTCGTCCGCAAAAATAAGTATCTGTCAATACAGCTTACAAACTCGGTCAAGAATATTGTAGCCGTCAAGAACAACCGCATAGCATCATCAAAAAAATCTGACGCAATACATGGAACGGGACTGAAAAGCATTAAAAGAGTAGTTAAAAAATATGACGGTGAAATAAATATGAAATTCAATGAGGATGATATGACCTTTACCTCAAACATTGTGTTTGAAATTCGGAGATAACGCAGTAATCGAATCATATAATTCCTTGACTAATGAAATGCATTATATAATGAGAAATTCCAATGCCTAATAACACTGATATCAACAAGATGAGATCTAATTGATGGAATTAAGAATCGGAAAGAAATTGCAAATATAAAAGTTTTGTAGTGGGCTTGTAAAATAAAGTGTGTAAGTTAAAAAATAGCTTGCACACTTTTCTTGTCAAAGCCGTAATAAAAACAGCACTACAACTTTACAAACAAAATCAAAGGCACAGCTGAACGGATTTTTCCGTAAGCTGTGCCTTGTGTTCTTAGTTGTGTATCACTTGCTCTTTTACAATTTCTGTTGCTTATAAATTTCATACATTCTTATTTTTCGGCTTTCCGCAACTATTGACATTGAGCCTATTTAGTTTACAATTCGAGGGAATTTACATTCAGCAAGAACTCATAAAGTCCAAGATGAAGTATTCCGTCCTCGTCCGTCCAAGACTTCATTGAAGTTTTGCTGATAATAATCTTTTTAAAGAAATCCTTTGTATTCTTCAAAGGTCTGAGTTCGGTTTCAAGTTTTGACGGGTCCGAAACATTTAGTGCGGATTGAATATAGTATTTTTTAGAACCATTGTTTACTACAAAATCTATCTCGCACTGTTTTTTTGACCTCTTTCCTACACTCGTTTCCACGATTTCTACAACACCGACATCAACAGAATACTCTCGACACAGAAGTTCATTGTATATAACATTCTCCATTATGTGCGTTTCTTCCTGCTGCCTGAAATTAAGTCTTGCGTTGCGAAGTCCGATGTCGGCGCAATAATACTTTGATGGGTATTCAAAATACTTCTTGCCTTTTACATCGTATCGTTTCGCATTGCTGAACAGAAACGATTCAATTAGATAATTCAGATAGTTGGAAACGGTTGTACCTGAAACCTTAATATTTTTCACCGTCTGCAAGGTATTTGATATTTTGCTTGCATTGGTAAGCGAACCGACAGAAGAACAAAGGTCATCCGTTAATTCGCTGAGCACATCAGGCAACTCAATATCATAACGCTCCACAAGGTCTTTGAAATAAACCTCGGTGAAAAGAGTGTGCAAATAGTTCATCTTCTCCGCATCGCTCTTTTTTGTTAAAACAAGCGGCATACCGCCATATAAAGCGTATTTCTCATAGGCGTCGGATTTATCTCCGCCCACAAAAGAATAATACTCTTTGAAAGAGATAGGATAAACTCTAACCTCATCACCTCTGCCACGAAAGGCAGTCAGTACATCTTTCGTGAGCATTTTTGAATTACTGCCTGTTACATAAATGTCAACATTGCGAAGCCGCATAAGACCGTTGAGTACATTGTAAAGCTTAATGTCCTCAGGGTTTTTAAGTTCATCCTTTGTGATTGCGTACTGCACCTCATCAATGAGAATATAGTACATATCTGAGTTCACGATTTTCCCACGAATATATTTCGACAGTTCATCGGGATCACGGTACTTTACAAAGGTATCATCATCCAAGGCAATCGTAATGATCTGTTCTTCTTTTACACCGCTTTCAATCAGATAATCGTAAAACAGATTGAACAGCAGAAAACTCTTACCGCATCTTCTGATTCCGGTAATGACCTTAATCAGTCCGTTTTCTTTTCTGTCAATAATTCTGTTAAGATATTCGTCACGCTTAATAATGTTCTGCATTGTAGCCCTCCGCTCACTTAAAACTTACGGGTATTTTCCCCTGACTTTCAAGTATAGTATACCACCATTTTTGCAAAATATCAAGCACTTACTTGAAACTTAAGTGTATTTGCACCTAAGTTTTTATTATATTCCCAACATCTCTCCCCCTCTCTATTCTGCCGTCCTCATCAGTCATTCTTGTAACACGAAAAATAAGTTTACAGGAATTTTAGGCATAAAAAAAGAGCCCAATGGCTCAAATGTTAAAAATATTAAATAAGTAATTGTTATTGATTATTTCTAATTCTGCGATATTTCCATACTTTTTTAAGATTTACAAGAAGGTATCGTTTTATTCACTCCATGCTGCGGAGGGAAGTCGATTACTTGCTCTTTTAGTGAAACTTTCTTTGAAATCTTGTCGATGAACGGAATTTTTACATGCAAGCCTGTTGACCATGTTACATGATATGTTCCGAGGCGTTCAATTACATATGCGTGTGCCTGCGGTACTACTTTTACATTGCTTACAATTACTATAAGCAGGATTAAAAGGATTATACCTAAAATAATAAGTGCTGCCATTATTTACCTCTCATTCTGATATTGGTTCTACAATGAGCTTTACACCCTCGATTGCAAGAACCTTAATTTTTGTTCCTTTTAAAAGCGGTGCTTTGTCGGACTTTACCGTCCAAGTTTCCGCACCAACTTTTGCCTGTGCTGTTTTGTCAATATCGGTTAAATCTGTGAGCATAAATCCGACTTGACCGATGTGGCGGTCT
>OKRT01000297.1_pt1 | contig 23470 bp, 19 predicted proteins | sample 1601111 | NCBI WGS metagenome assembly OKRT01 (sample SAMEA3541572, study PRJEB24748) | human gut metagenome | biome: human gut; feature: human-associated habitat; material: faeces | place: China | collected 2012 | reverse complement strand
TCACGGATCAGTGTGCCTGTCTTAGGATCGATTTTAACTTCTACTGTATCGGGTACCTGTTTAATACATACAACGATTTTCATTATAGTTTGTTCTCCTTCCAAATTTTAGTAATAAGCTTTTTCAAAATGAACTCTTAACTCTCAAATCAAACCTTCATGGAGCCAGCAACGATCATTCTCATAGCTTCGTTTGTACCTTCGTAGATTTCTGTAATCTTAGCGTCTCTCATAGCTCTTTCTACGGGGTACTCACGGCAGTAACCGTAGCCACCGAACAGCTGTACAGCCATTCTTGTTACTTCGTTTGCAGTTTCGGAAGCAAACATTTTGCACATTGCAGCGTAAGGAGCGTAGTTGCCATGCAGATCCTTTTCTGTAGCTGCTCTCCATACCATCAGTCTAGCAGCATCTGTCTTTGTCTGCATTTCAGCCAGTTTGAACTGTGTGTTCTGGTATTTGCCGATGGGTTTGCCACCCTGTTTTCTTTCCTTAACATATTTCAGTGTTTCGTCAATAGCGCCCTGAGCGATACCTACGGACTGAGCACCGATACCGATACGACCGCCGCCCAGTGCTGTCATAGCAATCTTGTAGCCCTGGCCTTCTTTGCCCAGCAGGTTTTCAGCGGGAACCTTAACGTTTTCATAAATAACTTCGCAGTTGGATGCTGCTCTGATACCCATACGTTCGATGTTGGGACCAACGGACAGACCTTCAAATTCTCTTTCTACGATGAAAGCAGACATACCTTTAGGACCTTTGGATTTATCTGTCAGAGCGAATACGATGAATGTATCAGCGAAACCGGAGTTTGTTGTGAACATCTTTGTACCGTTCAGAACATAGTACTTGCCGTCTTCTGTCTTGTCAGCTGTTGTCTTAACGCCTGCAGCATCTGTACCAGCGCCGGGCTCTGTCAGACCGAAGCAGCCGATTTTGGAACCATCAACCAGAGGTCTCAGATATTTCTGTTTCTGTTCTTCTGTACCAAACTCATTGATGCAAGGGCAGCAAAGAGATGTATGTACGGACAGTGTAATACCTGTGGAAGCATCTACTTTAGACATTTCTTCCATGCACAGTGTGTATGTCAGAACGTCTGCACCCTGGCCGCCGTATTCTCTGCTGTAAGGAATACCAAAAGCACCGATTTTCTGCAGTTTCTGAAGCAGTTCTCTATCGTAATCTTCTGCTTCGTCCATGTCTTTAGCGATTGGTTTAATTTCTGTTTCAGCAAATTTTCTGAACAACTCTTGCTGAAGCATCTGAGTTTTTGTTAATTTGAAATCCATTCTAATATTCCTCCTATTTTTTAAAAATTTTGAAACATCCGCGATGAGGCCACATCGTGGTATTTCATTAAAAAACAACCTACTTCCTTACGACGCTGCCGTATGGACGCAGTTTATCAGCTTCTCATTTCTACTTACGCATTTCAATAAGAAGCTATAATGCCTCCACAATGAATATACCATTTTTGTTTAAAATTTGTCAACATCTTTGTCGATAAATATTACATAAAAAACGGCTGCGTTTGTTGGTAATACCGACATATTTTCCACTGTCGGCGAATGGAAAAAAACCTACAAAAAAACAGACCGAAAATCTCCTGCCGGATCGCTATTCCCACAGGAAATTCTTCCCACATTTCGTCTGTTTGCCTTTTTGTGAAAGAGCAATCTCCTTCGCCGCCAGCTCCTGCGGCATACAGTGTAATTTTGTATACAATATATCTCTTTTCAAAAAGGGATTCTGACGCTGTTTGTGCGTATTTCTCCGTTTTTTTGCCTATCTCTACTTTACACCATTGTCTTTTCTCTGTCAATATATTTCGCATGAAAACTATTTTCTCTACGTTTTAATTGTCAGACATCTACTCGTAATATTACACAATAAAAACTGCTTCTTTTTCTGTTTTATGTCTCCTTTTGGAAGTTCGCACCTTCCTTTTTCACGTTTTCATTCTCTATGAGATAATTTTTCGCAAAAAGAATCTCTTTCCGCGAAGTTCGTAAACAGAGCTTCTGCTGTCTCTCTCATATCAACCATTTTTCCGCATAAACATAATATAAAAAAGAGAGCATCCTTACGGATACTCTCTTGATGAATCAATATTCTGATTTCGTCGAAATTACTCAATGATTTCTACTACGGAACCAGCGCCTACTGTTCTACCACCTTCACGGATAGCGAATCTCAGACCCTGAGCCATAGCTACGGGTGTGATCAGTTCGATTGTCATTTCAACGTTGTCGCCAGGCATGCACATTTCTGTACCTTCGGGCAGGCTGATAACGCCTGTTACGTCTGTTGTTCTGAAGTAGAACTGAGGTCTGTAGTTGTTGAAGAAAGGAGTATGACGGCCACCTTCTTCTTTGGACAGAACGTAAACCTGAGCTTTGAATTTTGTATGAGGTGTGATGGAACCGGGTTTAGCCAGAACCTGACCTCTTTCGATTTCATTTCTCTGAACGCCTCTCAGCAGAACACCGATGTTGTCACCAGCTTCAGCCTGATCCAGCAGTTTACGGAACATTTCAACGCCTGTTACAACTACTTTTCTGATTTCGTCTGTCAGACCAACGATTTCAACTTCATCCTGTACTTTAACTACGCCGGATTCTACTCTACCTGTAGCTACTGTACCACGACCTGTGATGGAGAATACGTCTTCGACGGGCATCAGGAAAGGTTTGTCTGTTGCACGTTCGGGTGTAGGAATGTAATCTTCGATAGCTTCGAACAGTTCCAGAATCTTGTCGCCCCAAGGACCGTTGGGATCCTGCAGAGCCTGGAATGCGGAACCTCTGATGATGGGAATATCATCACCGGGGAATTCATATTCGTTCAGCAGTTCTCTGATTTCCATTTCAACCAGATCCAGCAGTTCTTCGTCTTCAACCATGTCGCATTTGTTCATGAATACAACAATGTAAGGAACGCCTACCTGTCTGGACAGCAGGATGTGTTCTCTTGTCTGAGCCATAGGGCCGTCTGTTGCAGCTACTACCAGGATAGCACCATCCATCTGAGCAGCACCTGTGATCATGTTTTTAACATAGTCAGCATGGCCGGGGCAGTCAACGTGAGCGTAGTGTCTGTTGGGTGTTTCGTATTCAACGTGAGCTGTGGAAATTGTGATACCACGTTCTCTTTCTTCGGGAGCCTTATCGATGTTTTCGAAATCTACAGCTTCACCGATATGGTATCTTTCGTGCAGTGTCTTTGTGATTGCTGCAGTCAGAGTTGTTTTACCATGGTCAACGTGACCGATAGTACCAATATTCATATGAGGTTTGGTTCTTTCAAATTTTACCTTTGCCATTTTAAAATATCCTCCTTGTAAAATTGTGGAATCTTAATTTATGAGTTTGACACACTTTAAAATACAGCGCATCCATCAACTCTAATTATATTAGAATTCTTATCTTTTTGCAATACCAAAAATCCAATTAAACGCAGTATTTTTGGCATTTCATTTCTGTTTTTCCGTCGAAAAATTACTTTCTGCCTTCCAGTACTTTTTCCTGAACAGATTTGGGGCAGGGTTCGTAATGGTCAACTTCCATTACATAGTTACCACGGCCCTGTGTTCTGGAACGCAGGTCTGTGGAATAACCGAACATTTCAGCCAGAGGAACGAAGGAGTGAATTACCTGTGCGTTGCTTCTTGCTTCCATACCTTCGATACGACCACGTCTGGAGTTGATATCGCCGATAACGTCGCCCATATAATCCTCAGGTACTGTTACAGTTACCTTCATGATGGGTTCAAGCAGAACTGCGTCACCCTTTCTCATAGCTTCCTTGAAAGCCATGGAACCGGCAATCTGGTAAGCGGATTCGGAGGAGTCAACATCATGGTAGGAACCATCGTAAACTTCTGCCTTAACGCCCAGTACGGGATAGCCGCCCAAGATACCGCTCTGCATAGCCTGCTGGATACCTTTATCGATAGCGGGGATGTATTCCTTAGGAATAGAACCGCCGACTGTCGCATTTACGAATTCGTAGTTGTTTTCCGCATCTGTGGGAATAGGATAGAAACGTACTTTACAGTGACCATACTGACCACGACCACCGGACTGACGTACGAATTTACCTTCTACGTCAACTGCCTTACGGAATGTTTCCTTGTAAGCAACCTGAGGTGCGCCTACGTTTGCTTCTACCTTGAATTCTCTCAGCAGACGGTCAACGATGATTTCCAGATGCAGCTCACCCATACCGGAGATGATTGTGTCGCCTGTCTCCTGGTCTGTGTAGGTCTTGAATGTGGGATCTTCTTCTGCCAGCTTTGCCAGAGCGATGCCCATTTTGTCACGGCCTGCTTTTGTCTTGGGTTCGATTGCAACGGAGATAACGGGTTCGGGGAATACCATGGATTCCAGAATAACTTCGTGATCTTCGTTACAGATTGTGTCACCTGTTGTGGAAATCTTGAAGCCTACTGCTGCCGCAATATCACCGGAGTAAACTCTGTCGATTTCTTCTCTGTGGTTTGCGTGCATCTGCAGGATACGGCCAACACGTTCCTTCTTGCCGCCCTTTGTGGAGTTGTAAACGTATGTGCCGGAATCCAATGTACCGGAGTACACACGGAAGAATGCCAGCTTACCAACGAAGGGGTCATTCATTACTTTGAATACCAGAGCAGAGAAGGGCTCTTCGTCGGATGCGTGTCTTTCTGTTTCTTCGCCTGTTGCAGGGTCAATACCCTTGATTGCGGGAATGTCTGTAGGTGCGGGCATATATTCAACAACGCCGTCCAGCAGCTTCTGAACACCTTTGTTTCTGTATGCGGAACCACACATTACGGGCATCAGTTCGCAGGCGATACATGCCTTACGCAGTGCTGTTTTCAGTTCTGCTTCTGTGATTTCTTCTTCAGCAAAGAATTTTTCCATCAGCGCATCATCTGTTTCAGCGATTGCTTCGATCATGATCTGTCTGTATTCTTCAGCCTGTTCTACATATTCTGCGGGAATTTCTTCTTCGTCTACTTCTGTACCTGTTGCGTTTTCATAGAAGTAAGCTTTCATCTTCATCAGGTCGATGATGCCCTTGAAATCACTTTCTGCACCGATAGGCAGAGTTACAGCTACGGGATGGCAGCCCAGTCTGTCTACGATGGATTTCATGGAACCGAAGAAGTCTGCACCCATGATATCCATTTTGTTTACGAAAATCATACGGGGTACATTATAGTTGTCAGCCTGTCTCCAAACTGTTTCTGTCTGAGGTTCAACACCGCCCTTTGCGTCCAGTACGCAAACAGCGCCATCCAGTACACGCAGAGAACGTTCTACTTCAACTGTGAAGTCAACGTGTCCGGGTGTGTCGATGATGTTGATTCTGTTGTCGTTCCAATGACATGTTGTCGCAGCGGATGTGATAGTGATACCTCTTTCCTGCTCCTGCTCCATCCAGTCCATTGTTGCTGTACCTTCGTGTGTATCGCCGATTTTATAGTTACGACCTGTATAGAACAGAATACGTTCTGTCAGAGTTGTCTTACCCGCGTCAATGTGCGCCATAATACCAATGTTTCTGGTTCTTTCCAGAGGGTATTCTCTGTTTGCCACTGTGGGATCCTCCTTTTTGTAATCATAATCAGGTTTATGGAAAGACTATGAAATAGCCTTTCCATATTTCCCAAATTCCATTCGTTTTTCTCTAAAAACCAACTGCTCTGCGGCAGCCTTCTGTAAGGCAAAGCCTCACAAAAACGGTAATTCTTACCATTTGAAGTGGGAGAAAGCTTTGTTTGCTTCTGCCATCTTGTGCATTTCGTCTTTTCTCTTGCAAGCGCCGCCTGCATTGTTCAGTGCGTCCAGAATTTCGCCTGCCAGACGATCAACCATTGTCTTTTCGCCGCGTTTTCTGGAATACAGTGTGATCCATCTCAGACCCAGTGTCTGTCTTCTTTCAGGTCTGATTTCCATGGGTACCTGGTAGGTTGCACCGCCGACACGGCGAGCCTTAACCTCCAGTACAGGCATAATGTTGCCCAGAGCTTCTTCGAAAACTTCCAGAGCTTCTCTACCTGTTTTTTCTGCTACTTTATCGAATGCACCGTAAACGATCTTTTCCGCTACACCCTTTTTACCATCCAGCATGATGCTATTGATAAGCTTTGTCACCAGCTTGCTGTTGTAAATAGGATCGGCCAAGACCTCTCTTTTTGCTACATGTCCTTTTCTAGGCACGATTCTTCCCTCCTTGATGAATAAATGCTATTCTCGGTACTTCACGGGGATGCTTCCCTCGTGTTTTCATGCCTTATCCTCTTTCAACGTATATCTCGTCTAAGCAATCGCAGATTGTATTGATTGATATAAGGCATTTCTACTAATAGATTTGTCTTTGTCTGAAATTGTTCCTCTAAGAAATTTTAAAAAATTACTTCTTAGCAGCTTTAGGACGCTTTGCGCCGTATTTGGAACGAGCCTGCATTCTGTTTGCAACGCCGGCTGTATCCAGTGTACCTCTGACAATGTGGTAACGTACACCGGGAAGGTCTTTTACTCTACCGCCTCTGATCAGAACAACGGAGTGTTCCTGCAGGTTGTGGCCTTCACCGGGGATATATGCTGTAACTTCGATACCGTTGGACAGACGAACTCTGGCAATCTTTCTCAGCGCAGAGTTAGGCTTCTTAGGTGTGGAAGTTTTTACCGCTGTACATACGCCTCTCTTCTGGGGAGAAGATACGTCTGTAGCTTTCTTCTGCAGGGAGTTCAAACCTTTCTGCAGAGCGGGTGCTGTAGATTTTTTCTCAACAGTTTTTCTGCCTTTTCTTACTAACTGGTTAAACGTAGGCATTAACTGCACCTCCTTATAAAAATAATACATCTGCTAAATTGCAATAATTCTGATTTTGTTTCCGTTTTACGGACTCGCTTAGAAAAGCCCCTAAAATCGGACACTAGAAAATTTTATCATCGCCAACAACAAAAGTCAAGGATTTTCTTTGGAAATTCAGCTTTTTTCCGCACTTTTTCCCATTTCCGCACCCTCTGCCTTTGTAAACGCATTTCGGCAAAGAGAAAGCCCTCTGCTTTTCACAGAGGGCAAATATCATCTTATTTCCGAAAATCCTTTCTGATATTGTTCCGCAGTTCCGTCAGGCTCTGCACCGGTTCATCCACAAGCTCCGTCAGCACCTCATCCAATGCCTTTTCTTTGTCTTTTTCTTCTTTGCATTTCCTGCGCCAGCGTATCAGAATAAAGCAGGTCAGAATCCCTGCCACAATAAGCAGGAGCAGAATCTCCATAAGAACGGATGCTTTCATCGGCTGTTTCGTCCATAAATCCAAGTACCAATCCATACGCTCCTCCTCCTTATCGCTTTTCATAAAAGAACTGTTTTCTTATCCTTATTTTATCATATTTCCCCTTGTACCCAAAGCGTTATTTCCTATTTCATCTCTTTCCATACAAAAAGGGTACTGCTTCGCAGTACCCCTCTTTTTCTTAAACCATTTCGTCTTCATCAATATATACGGTTTCCTCCGCAGGTGCTTCTGTTTCTTCCTCAGCGCCTTCGGGAACGATTTCAATATTTCTGTATCTCGTCATACCCGTACCGGCAGGAATCAGCTTACCGATGATAACGTTTTCCTTCAGACCGATCAGCGGATCAATCTTACCCTTGATTGCTGCTTCTGTCAGCACGCGGGTTGTTTCCTGGAAGGATGCGGCAGACAGGAAGGAATCTGTTGCCAGGGAAGCCTTTGTGATACCAAGAAGCACTCTCGTACCCTTTGCAGGCTCTTTGCCCTCTGCTTCCAGTGCAGCGTTTGTATTTTCAAAGGTCAGCCAGTCAACCAGAGAGCCGGGCAGGAATTCTGTATCCCCGTTTTCCTCGATTTTTACTCGCTTCAGCATCTGACGTACAATAACCTCGATATGCTTATCGCTGATTTCTACACCCTGCAGGCGGTAAACTCTCTGTACCTCCTGAATCATGTAGTCCTGCACGCCTCTCAGACCCTTGATTTTCAGAATATCGTGAGGGTTTACGCTACCTTCGGTGATTTCGTCACCGGCTTCGATTAAATCACCGTCATAAACCTTGATTCTGGAGCCGTAAGGAATCAGATAATCCTTTGTTTCTCCTGTTTCGGGGTTTGTGATGATAACCTCACGCTTTTTCTTTGTATCGTTCAGTGTCACGCGTCCGCCGAATTCCGCAATGATAGCCAGACCCTTAGGCTTTCTTGCTTCAAACAATTCCTCGACACGGGGAAGACCCTGTGTGATATCGTTACCTGCGATACCGCCTGTATGGAACGTACGCATGGTCAGCTGTGTACCGGGTTCACCGATGGACTGTGCCGCGATGATACCTACAGATTCGCCAATGCGTACATATCTGCCGGATGCCATGTTTGCGCCGTAGCACTTCGCACAGATACCAACCTCGGAACGGCAGGTCAGAACGGTTCTGATCCAAACCTTCTTAATGCCGGCTTTTTCCACTGCCTCCGCCTGATCTACGGTAATCATAGTATCCGCAGGAACAATGATTTCGCCTGTTTCGGGATGGATGATATCGTAAGCAGACCATCTGCCGCGGATACGATCCTGCAAGCCTTCAATGACTTCGTTGCCGTCCATGAATGCAGAAATTTCCATGCAAGGTGTTTCAATATTTCTGCCGTCGCAGCAATCCCATTCTCTTACAATAATATCCTGAGATACGTCTACCAGTCTACGTGTCAGATAACCGGAGTCGGCTGTCTTCAGCGCAGTATCGGTCAGACCTTTACGCGCACCGTGTGCGGAAATGAAGTATTCCAGTACGGACAGACCTTCACGGAAGTTTGCCTTGATGGGCAGCTCGATGATACCGCCGTTAGGGGATGCCATCAGACCACGCATACCTGCCAGCTGTTTGATCTGTCTGTTGGAACCACGGGCACCGGAGTTCGCCATCATATAAATGTTGTTATATTTCCCCAGACCTGCCAGCAGTGCTGCCGTAATCTTATCATCGGCAATGTTCCATGCCTCGATAACCTTCTGGTGACGTTCTTCGTCCGTCATCAGACCACGTCTGAATTTCTTTGTAATCATATCAACCTTGGATTCTGCTTCCTCCAGATATTCTGCCTTTTCCTTAGGAATTTCCATATCAGAAACGGATACGGTCATTGCCGCTCTTGTGGAGAATTTATAACCCAGAGATTTGATTTTATCCAGTACGGATGCTGTTTCTGTTGCACCGCAGCGGTTGATGCACTTATTGATAACCTTACCGATTGCCTTCTTATCTACCAGGAAGCTGATTTCGTAATCGAATTTTGTTTCCTCGTTTGTTCTATCAACGTAGCCCAGATTCTGAGGAATTGCCTCGTTAAAGATAATACGACCAACGGTTGTCTGTACCATTCTTGTTTCGGGTACGCCGTCAAATTCCAGCGTTCTTCTTACTCGGATGATTTCCTGCAGGCTTACCTCATGGTTATCGTATGCCAGTATTGCTTCCTTTTCATCCTTGAAGGGGCGAATCATCAGATCGCCTGCTTTTTTGATTACATTGCCTTCCGCATCCAGAATATCCTCTGTGTATCTCTGGTTCAGATCGTCTCTTTCCAGAGTCAGATAATACATACCCAGAATCATATCCTGAGAGGGTACGGTTACAGGCGCACCATCGGAGGGCTTCAGCAGGTTATTGGGAGAAAGCAGCAGGAATCTGCATTCTGCCTGTGCTTCTACGCTCAGAGGAACGTGAACCGCCATCTGGTCACCGTCGAAGTCGGCGTTGAATGCGGTACATACCAAAGGATGCAGCTTAATCGCACGACCTTCTACCAGAACGGGTTCAAATGCCTGAATCCCCAGTCTGTGCAGTGTCGGCGCACGGTTCAGCATAACGGGATGCTCTCTGATAACCTCCTCCAGAATATCCCAAACCTCTGTCTGCAATCTTTCTACCATTCTCTTAGCGGATTTGATGTTGTGAGCCAAACCATCCTCTACCAGCTTCTTCATCACAAAGGGCTTAAACAGCTCGATTGCCATTTCCTTCGGCAGACCGCACTGATAGATTTTCAATTCGGGACCTACAACGATAACGGAACGGCCGGAGTAGTCAACACGTTTGCCCAGCAGGTTCTGACGGAAACGGCCCTGTTTCCCCTTCAGCATATCAGAAAGAGATTTCAGCGCACGGTTGCCGGGGCCCGTTACGGGACGACCGCGGCGACCATTATCAATCAGTGCGTCAACTGCTTCCTGCAGCATTCTCTTTTCGTTTCTTACAATAATATCGGGTGCGCCCAGATCCAGCAGTCTTTTCAGACGGTTGTTTCTGTTGATAACCCTTCTGTACAGGTCATTCAGGTCACTTGTTGCGAAACGGCCACCGTCCAGCTGTACCATAGGACGAATTTCGGGCGGAATTACCGGAATCGCATCCAGAATCATCCATTCGGGCTTATTGCCGGAAAGACGGAAGCTTTCGATTACCTCCAGCTTCTTGATAATACGCACGCGCTTCTGCCCTGTGGTATCCTGCAGCTGCGCCTTCAGCTCTACGGATTCCTTTTCCAGATCAATGTCCTGCAAAAGCTTCTTAATCGCTTCTGCGCCCATTGCCGCCTCAAAGGTATTGCCGTATTTATCATAAGCCTCTCTGTATTCTCTTTCTGTCAGAAGCTGTTTGTACTGCAATTCTGTATCCCCTGCATCCAGTACAATGTAGGATGCAAAGTACAGAACCTTTTCCAATGCTCTGGGGCTCATGGAAAGGATCAGACCCATTCTAGAGGGAATCCCCTTGAAATACCAGATATGGGAAACGGGAGCGGCCAGCTCAATATGGCCCATTCTCTCACGTCTTACCTTTGCTTTTGTTACCTCAACGCCGCAGCGGTCGCAGACAACGCCTTTGTAACGGATTCTTTTATATTTACCACAATGACATTCCCAGTCTTTTGTGGGCCCGAAAATTCTTTCGCAGAACAGACCGTCCTTTTCAGGTTTCAGTGTTCTATAGTTAATGGTTTCAGGTTTTTTGACTTCACCTCTGGACCATTCATGGATTTTTTCGGGAGATGCCAAACCAATCTTGATGGAATCAAACACGATTCCCTGATCTGTATTCTGTGTGCTCATGGGTTTGTTCTCCTTTCTTATTCTTCATCCTCGTAATCGAAATCGTCAGCGGAATCGCCGGAGTAATCATCGGAAAGCAGGTCGCTGTTGTCCGCCTCCACGCCGGTTTCATCGTCAAAGAGGAATTCTCTCATCAGCTCCTCCTCTGCTGTCATGCTACGAGGCTGACGGTATTCGTCCTCTTCATAGCCGTCGATGTTTACATTCAGATCATCCACATCTTCGATACATTCCTTAATTTCAACCTCTGTCTGATCCTCACGCAGCACGCGAATATCCAGTGCCAGAGACTGCAGCTCCTTCAGCAGTACCTTGAAGGATTCGGGAACGCCGGGTTCAGGGATATTTTCACCCTTTACGATTGCTTCGTATGTTTTTACACGACCAACGATATCGTCGGATTTTACTGTCAGAATTTCCTGCAAGGTATAGGCTGCGCCGTATGCCTCCAGTGCCCAAACCTCCATTTCACCGAAACGCTGACCGCCGAACTGCGCTTTACCGCCCAAGGGCTGCTGGGTAACCAGAGAGTAAGGGCCTGTGGAACGTGCATGAATCTTTTCGTCTACCAGATGGTGCAGCTTCAAGTAGTGCATGAAGCCAATGGTTACGCGGTTGTCGAAGGGCTCGCCGCTGCGGCCGTCTCTCAGCTGAACCTTACCGTCTCTGCCAAGTGCAACGCCCTTCCATTCTTCTCTGTGGTCTCTGTTTGCATACAGTTCATCATAAATGTCACCATTCAGCAGAGGCTTCCATTTTTCAGAGAATTCCTCCCAGCTTGTGTTGACATAATCGTTTGCCATTTCCAGTGTATCCATGATGTCGATTTCGTTTGCACCATCGAATACAGGTGTGCTGATTTTCCAGCCCAGTGCCTTTGCCGCCAGGGACAGGTGGGTTTCCAATACCTGCCCGATATTCATACGGGAAGGAATACCCAGAGGGTTCAGCACGATATCCAGAGGACGGCCGTTCGGCAGGAAGGGCATATCCTCTACAGGCAGTACACGGGAAACAACACCCTTGTTGCCGTGACGGCCCGCCATCTTGTCACCAACAGAGATTTTACGCTTCTGTGCAATATAAACACGAACCAGCTGGTTTACGCCGGGGCCTACATCATCGCCGTTTTCTCTTGTGAATACCTTTACGTCTACAATGATACCTGTTTCGCCGTGAGGTACACGCAGGGAGGTATCTCTAACCTCTCTTGCCTTTTCGCCGAAGATGGCACGCAGCAGTCTTTCCTCTGCTGTCAGCTCTGTTTCGCCCTTCGGTGTTACCTTACCAACCAGAATATCATTGGGGCGTACCTCAGCACCGATGCGGATAATACCTCTGTCATCCAGATCCTTCAGCGCATCCTCGCCCACGTTGGGAATGTCTCTTGTGATTTCTTCAGGCCCAAGCTTTGTATCTCTTGCGTCTGCTTCAAATTCACTGATATGAACGGAGGTATAAACGTCCTCCTGTACCAGCTTTTCGCTCAGCAGAACGGCATCCTCGTAGTTGTAGCCTTCCCATGTCATGAAGCCGATCAGAGGGTTCTTACCCAGTGCCAGTTCGCCCTTGCAGGTGGAAGCACCGTCTGCGATAATCTGGTCTGCCTCTACTCTCTGTCCCAGGTCTACAATAGGCTTCTGGTTCAGACAAGTGCTCTGGTTAGATCTCTGATATTTGATCAGCTTATATACATCTCTCTGGGAGTTATCATTTCTGATTACAATTTCATCTGCGGAAACTCTTTCTACAATGCCGGGGTTCTTCGCAATAATGCAGATACCGGAGTCCTTCGCAGTCTTATATTCCATACCTGTGCCGACAACAGGGGAATCTGTTACCAGCAGAGGTACTGCCTGACGCTGCATGTTAGAGCCCATCAGCGCACGGTTCGCGTCATCGTTTTCCAGGAAGGGAATCAATGCAGTCGCAACGGATACCATCTGCTTGGGCGAAACGTCCATCAGCTGTACCTGTTTTCTGTCTACCTCGATGATTTCCTCTTTGCGTCTACCGGAAACCTTCTTATGCACAAAATGTCCTTCCTCATCCAGAGGCTCATTCGCCTGTGCTACGTTGTAGATTTCTTCCTCGTCCGCAGTCACATAGATAAATTCATCTGTAACAACTGGTTCGTCGCCGCTCTGGTCAACCTTTCTGTAGGGTGCCTCAATAAAGCCATATTCATTGATGCGTGCGAAGGTTGCCAGTGTATTGATCAGACCAATGTTCGGGCCTTCTGGTGTCTCAATGGGGCACATTCTGCCGTAATGAGAATGGTGAACGTCACGCACCTCGAAGCCGGCTCTGTCTCTGGACAGACCGCCGGGGCCCAGTGCGGAAAGTCTTCTCTTGTGTGTCAGCTCGGACAGAGGGTTATTCTGGTCCATGAACTGAGACAGCTGAGAGCTGCCGAAGAATTCCTTAATTGCCGCTGTAACAGGGCGCACGTTAATCAGTGCCTGTGGTGTTACCACAGCCAGATCCTGTGTTGTCATTCTTTCGCGCACCACACGTTCCATTCTAGACAGACCGATGCGGAACTGGTTCTGCAGCAGCTCGCCAACGGAACGGATACGTCTGTTGCCCAGATGGTCGATATCGTCCACATTGCCGTAGCCGTAATCCAGATGGATCACATAGTTAATGGATGCAAAAATATCCTCCAATGTAATATGCTTGGGCAGCAGCTCGTGGATGTTTTCCTTGATTGCCGCCTTCATTTCCTCTGCGGTTGCGTTTTCCTCCAGCAGCTTCGCCAGCATGGGATAGTAAACTCTTTCCTTGATGCCGAATTCCTCTGCCGTCAGCCCGAACTCCTCCAGATAGCCGTCAATCTTAACGGTCTGGTTGCTCAGGATTTTTACCTTCTTTTCTTCCGCCATGATATACAGATAGCCTGCACCGCTGTCCTGAATCCGGTCGCACAGCTCCAGTGTCAGAACTGCGCCCTCCTCTGCGATAACCTCGCCTGTCATGGGGTCAACCACGTTTTCTGCCAGAACTGCATCACGAATACGGTTTCTCAGCGCCAGCTTTTTGTTGAATTTATAACGACCAACCTTCGCCAAGTCATATCTCTTGGGATCAAAGAGCATGCCATTCAGCAGAGAAGCGGAGCTTTCTACTGTAGGGGGCTCGCCGGGACGCAGCTTTTTATAAATCTCAATCAGACCTTCTTCATAGGATTTTGCAACGTCCTTTTCCAGTGTTGCCAGAATCTTAGGCTCTTCGCCAAACAATTCAATGATTTCCGCGTCGGAACCAACGCCCATCGCACGAATCAGAACAGATACAGGCACCTTTCTGGTTCTGTCAACTCTTACATAAAATACGTCGTTGGAATCTGTTTCATATTCCAGCCAAGCACCTCTGTTGGGGATGACTGTGGAGGAAAGCAGCTTCTTGCCGACCTTATCAAATTCAGATGCGTAATAGATACCGGGAGAACGAACCAGCTGGCTGACAATAACACGTTCCGCACCATTGATGATGAAGGTACCTGTTTCTGTCATCAGAGGAAAATCACCCATAAAGATTTCCTGTTCTTTCAATTCATCCAGTTCTCTATTGTAGAGTCTTGCCTTCACACGCAGGGAAGCGGCATAGGTCGCGTCTCTTTCTCTGCATTCTTCAATAGAGTATTTGGGTTCGGAATCCAAAGAAAAATCAATAAATTCCAGTATCAGATTGCCGCTGAAGTCTGTAATGGGGGAGATATCCTCAAATACTTCCTTCAGACCTTCGTCCAAAAACCACTGATAGCTGTTCTTCTGCACCTCAATCAGGTTCGGCATTTCCAGAACTTCGTTGATTTTGGAATAACTGATTCTGGTTGTGTCGCCCGAACGGAGCGCACGAATTCTGTTTTTTTCCATCTTGTCACCTCTCGTAATCTAAACTGCACCGACAAAATCGCCGCCGTGAAGCGGAGCAAAGAGACCGTTTCGTCTCTTCATTTCTTTTTTTACCCATAAAAACGGTTCGTCTGCATCCCTTTACACAAAAATTTAGAATTTCTCAAACAAAGCAAGACCTTTGCCTGCCCTTCCTTTGATCAGAAGTCATGACAAAAGCCTGTTTTATTCAAAAAATTCTATTCCTACCGTTGCAAAACTCACACCGAAGTGCGCCGTTTTTATATAATCTGAACAAAAACCACATCTCTTTCCGCATTTTACAGGGCATTTTGCCTGTAAAAGCTGCCAATTTCAAAACTTTCTGTTGAAATTTGTTTCCCCCTGTGCTATACTCAATAGCAACATGGGTTGATGTGCGTATCTGCTAATGTGGAAATTATTTTACCACGCTTAGCGCCGCCTGTCAAGCCTTTTTTTGTGCCTTTCCCCTTGGAATCAGGGGTTTTCCCCCTTCTCGCCCTCCCCCCCCCTTCGGGAAGAAATCCCCTCCCCTCTACAGGCAGTTTTCCCTCTCGTTTTCCCTCTTTTCAGTGATGTTTGACACTTGATTTTCTGTCGAAATTCCAATTTCACTAAAACAAACATGACTTTCTCCAGAAATTTCATAAGATATTTTTTGTTTTTCCATTTCAAATTTTTGCATTTTTGTGAATTATTTTTGCACTTTTTTCAGTACAATCAAACCTTCCTTTACTTCTCCCCCTTTTCCTGTTAAACTGAATGATATGATTTTCTACAGAAAGAAGGAGATTTCTTGAAACAGAATTACCAACTCGTGCTGGAGAAAACCCTCAAGGCTCTACAGGCAGAGGACAAACGCCCATCTCTGCTGCTGCATAGCTGCTGCGGACCCTGCTCCTCCTATGTCATGGAATATCTGGCACAGTATTTTGATATCACCATCTTCTATTATAATCCCAACATTTCCCCTGCGGCGGAATTTCAGTTTCGCGCAGAGGAACAGCAACGGCTGATTCGGGAAATGGATCTCGGCGTGTCCTTCCTCCTCGGAAAATATGAGCCGGAGCGCTTCTTTTCCTTGGCAAAGGGACACGAAGCGGAACCGGAGGGCGGCGAACGCTGCTTCAAGTGCTATCGTCTGCGTCTGGAGGAAGCGGCAAGAGCTGCTAAGGCAGGCGGCTTTTCTTATTTTACCACCACCCTTTCCATCAGTCCCCACAAAAACGCGCAGGTCTTAAATGAATTGGGAAAGGAAATTTCCGATGCCTTCGGCGTTCCCTATCTTTATTCCGATTTCAAAAAGAAAAACGGCTATCGTCGCTCCTGCGAATTATCCACAGAATATCATCTTTATCGACAGGATTACTGCGGCTGTCCCTTCTCCAAAGCAGAGGCAGAGGAACGCAAACGCCGCGCACAAGCCTGAGCCACGCATACAAAAGAAAGGAAGTCTTGAAATGTCACAAAAAAATAAAGGGGTCTGCTGTATCCTGCTTTCCTCCTTCTCCTTCGCGCTGATGAATTTATTCGTCCACCTTTCCGGAGATTTGCCCTCTGTCCAGAAAAGCTTTTTCCGTAATTTCGTTGCAATGCTTTTCGCCCTGTTTATCCTCCTGAAGGAACGCCCCACAATCAGGCTGGATGGAGCTTCCAAGAAATATCTTTTCCTCCGCTCCTTCTGCGGTACCGTCGGCATCCTGTGCAATTTCTACGCGGTCGATCATCTCGTTCTCGCGGATGCGTCCATGCTGAATAAGATGTCTCCGTTTTTCGCCATCCTTTTCGGCATCCTTATCTTAAAGGAAAGAATCAATCTCTTTCAGGGACTTTGTGTGGTTGCCGCTTTTATCGGTACGCTGTTCGTCATCAAGCCTACCCCCTCCAATCTGGCATGCTTCCCTGCGTTGATTGGTCTGCTCGGCGGCTTGGGTGCCGGCATTGCCTATACCTGTGTGCGCGCCTTGGGCATGAAGGGTGTAAAAGGGTCATTCATCGTGTTCTTTTTCTCCGCATTTTCCTGCGTTGTCACCCTGCCCTATCTCATTTTCCGCTATCACCCCATGACGTTGCAGCAGCTCGGCATTCTCCTGCTTGCAGGACTTGCGGCGGCAGGCGGTCAGTTCACCATCACCGCAGCCTATACCTACGCCCCCGCCAGAGAAATTTCCGTCTATGACTATAGCCAGATTATCTTTTCGGCAATTCTCGGCTATTTCATCTTCGGTCAGGTTTCCGATGTTCTCAGCTGGATTGGCTACATCATCATCACCTCGACAGCCGTTGCCATGTTCCTGCGCAACAATAGAGCGCATCATCTCGAACAGGCTCAAACAAAAAGGGTAATATAATCAAATAAAAGGAGATTTTTATGCTATTGGAATCTGTTTTTGAAACACTCAGAAGAATCGAAAATGAACGCCTGCAGCTCCCGATTTTCTACGAAAGCCCTATAGCCCTGCGCTTTGAAACAGGTGATCCCTCTCTGGATATTTTTCTGGATAAAGCGCACCTCAATCCGAAGTATCTGCGGAGTGCCTTCTGGCGCGTTTCCTTTTTATATGAAAAAATCGCGCCGTTTGATACGCTCCTTTGGGTACTGTATCGCACGCCGGATTTGGAAACAGATGTCACTGCCATCATCGACCGCTTCTGTACGCTGACGCATCTGCCCTCCCCTGCGGAGGTCTATCAGCAGGAGGTCACAACCTCGGATGAGGAACCCATGACGCGCATTTTCCTTCTTTGGGATATGAAGCAAACGCCTCCCCTCATTGCCCCCTTGCTGAAAGGCATTTTGTCTGCCGATTTCAAGGGCTTTCGGGAGCTGTCCTCTGCCGTTTTCTTTTTCGATACCGAAAGACACCTCCTCTTTCATCCCTATGATGATCGGGGTGCAGATGTCGTTGCGGAAAAAGCAGAAACCATCCGCTTTCTGTATGAGGACTGCAAAAACTGGCTTTTAGAATACGATTTACAGCGCATGCAGAAAATTTTCGAGAACTAAAAAAGACCCTTTCGGGTCTTTTTTTATTTCTCCGCCATTTCAATTAAGTCCTTCAGCTTATAGCTTACCGTTTCATTCCCGTAATTCACATTGACGGTATATTCGTCCGTATCAAATTCGGATTCATCGCCAAGCACAACCGCCGTCACGCTGTCGCCTTCCTCAAACATTACTGCGGCATTTGTCGTTCCGCTCTCGTTGTCAATCGTCACGCTGTTCTCGTTCGGCACCTCCACAACCGCAAGACCGCCATCAATCAGCTGCATCTCCATGCGTTCCCCACTGCCAACCGTCAGCGCGCGCAGATTCATCCCCCAGCGAAACCGATTCGGTTCGTTCTGCTCCGCGTCCCCGGGCGAAGCCCAAGCCTTCCGCAAATCAATCGAAGCCATGGTCTGATCGTACATCGAAGCACTATGCACCAGCACCCCGTCCTTCACCTCGAAATTCAGATAAAGCATATCTCCATCCAGTGTCGGTTCCATCGTAATCTCGTTGGGGTTGATGGCAAAGCCCCTCGCAAACGCCTTGTATCCAAAGCCGCCCACGCCAATGCAAATCACAACCGCCATGGCAACCGCCCTTCTCATTCTGCGGTTAAACTTCCGAAACGGGTTGATTTTCCGTTTTTCCTTCGGTGCCTTCTCCTGCACCTCCTCCTGCATTTGCTCCAAAATTTCCTTGCAGGGCGCACATTCCGCAACATGTGCCATAATCTCCCGATTGCTTTCCTCGCTCGTCAAGCCGTCCACATAGCTAGGCAATAAATCTCTGATAATTTCACATTTCATCTCTGCCAACCTCCTTCATAATCCTTTGCTTTGCACGATAAAAGGTCACTCTCGCCCAGTTTTCATTCCTTCCGCAGATTTCCCCAATCTCCTTAAAGGAAAATCCTCCCGTAATGCGCAAGAGAAAAACCTCTTTCCCACTTTCCTCTAGGATATGCACTGCCTTCATCACTTCCATCGTCTGTTCTTTCCTGCAATAATCATTTTCCAAGCCATCCCCCGTTCCGTTTTCCTGCAACGGTTCGGTTTTCTTTCTCCTTCGCCGATCCAATTCTTGATACCAGATATGCTTCGCAATTTGGCAAAGCCATGTGGAAACCTTGCAGTTTCCATCAAATTTCCCCGAAGAACGAATTGCCCGATAAAAGGTTTCCTGCGTCAATTCCTCTGCAAGGTCTGCATTGCCGCAAAGGCTCATCAAATATTTAAATACAAACATTCCATATTCTTCAAAATCCTTTTCGGGCTGAAACATTTTTTCTCCTCCTCTCTTGTGGATTCGCTTATATATCCGTTTGCAGCAGATTTCGTTACACACTTTTCCAGATTTTTTTAAAATAAAAAGAACCTCAGCCACCTTGATACATGATGCAAGCTGAGATTCCTGAGATTCTTTTTATTCCAAAAACAGGAAAAGGGACGGATCTCTCCGTCCCTTCCGAGTATTTTGCTTATCGTCTTTGTGTAATCGAACGCAAATTTTTCAAATTAGGTTAAATTATACCAGACCCTGAGCCATCATTGCAGCTGCAACTTTCTTGAAGCCTGCGATGTTAGCACCAGCAACCAGGTTGTAGCCCAGACCAGCGCCTTCTGCTGCTTCTACAGAAATCTTGTGGATGTTCTTCATGATACCAACCAGTTTAGCGTCAACTTCTGCGCCATCCCAGCTATATCTCATGGAGTTCTGAGCCATTTCCAGAGCGGAAACTGCTACACCACCAGCGTTAACTGCTTTAGAAGGAGCAACGATCATGCCGGGTTCTGCCATAGCACGAGCCAGACCTTCGTTTGTTGTAGGCATGTTAGCTACTTCGATGTAGTACTTTGTGCCGTTAGCGATGATCTGTTCGATTTCGGGAACGTCCAGTTCGTTCTGGTAAGCTGCGGGCATGCAGATATCTACTTTCTGGCCCCAAGGTTTCTGTTTAGGGAAGAATTCGCAACCGAACTTGTCAGCGTAGTCCTGCGCACGGTTTCTGCCGGAGCTTCTCATTTCCAGCATGTAGTTGAATTTTTCTTCTGTTGTGATACCTTCGGGATCGTAGCAGTAGCCGTCGGGACCGGACAGAGTAACAACTTTACCACCCAGCTGAGCAACCTTCATAGCAATACCCCATGCTACGTTACCGAAACCGGACATAGCAACTGTCTTGCCTTCGAATGTGTCGCCGCAGTGTGTCAGAACTTCGTTTACATAGTATGCAGCGCCGTAGCCTGTTGCTTCGGGTCTGAACAGGGAACCGCCGTATTCCAGACCTTTACCTGTCAGTACGCCATTTTCCCAGCAGCCTTTGATTCTCTTGTACTGGCCATACAGGAAGCCGATTTCTCTGCCGCCTACGCCGATGTCACCAGCGGGAACGTCAACGTCGGGACCGATGTGTCTGTAAAGTTCTGTCATGAATGCCTGGCAGAATCTCATGATTTCCATATCGGATTTGCCGTTAGGGTCGAAGTCGGAACCACCCTTGCCGCCGCCGATAGGCAGACCTGTCAGGGAGTTTTTGAAGATCTGTTCAAAGCCCAGGAATTTAACAACGCCGGAGTATACGTTGGGAGCGAAACGCAGACCGCCCTTGTAAGGCCCGATTGCAGAGCTGAACTGTACTCTGAAACCTCTGTTTACGTTTACCTTACCAGCATCGTCTACCCATGTAACTCTGAAAGAAACCTGTCTTTCAGGCTCTACCAGTCTTTCCAGCAGACCCATTTTTTCATATTCGGGGTGCAGTTCTACTTCTTTTTCGATAGAAGCGAAAACTTCTTCTACTGTCTGGATGAATTCAGGTTCATGTGCGTCACGTCTTTTAACCTGTTCGATTACGCGTTCAATATAAGCGTTCATAACTCTTTGACCTCCTATTGTTTATACAATAACAATTAGTATTTTTCCGCACGGTTAAAATGCGGTTCTGCCCCATGCGGTTAGGGCAAAATGAAGAGAAAGCTCCGAGGAAAACTGCTGCTTTTGTGTAGCATAACAAATCCTCTTGCCTCTTTCCGAAAATATTATAACACATATTTTAAACTTGTGTAGTATTTTTTTCAATTTTTGGGATAATTTTTACACAAATTTTGACCCAAAAAATTATGCAAAAAAACGTTTCTTTTATTTTTCCGTCATATATTCCAACGAATTTCCATTATTTCACCTTTCTTTTCAGCAGTTCGCACCGATTTCACAAAAAAACTGCATTTTCATCCATACAACACCAGCTTTTTGTCATGCTCCGCCCCATAAGAAATTGTTATTTATCTGTCACGATTGTACTTTATTTCAGTCATAGCAGCCCTTCTCTAAAAGAAAAACACCTGCCTTTCAACAGGTGTTTGATGGTATCCGTAAAGTTAATGCTCGTGTCGAAATCCTGATTTCGCCTTAAGATTCCGTTTTCTTTCTGAACAGTCCGCCGATGTCAAATCCGTGTTTTTCCTTCTGCTCCTCATCGCCGCCTTCAGAAATAAATTCGATATAACGGCCCGTGCCGATGGCAACGCAGCTAACCGCATCCTCCGCAACCATCGCGTGGATGCCCGTTCTGCTCTGAATCAGCTTATCCAGACCATACAGCAGGCTGCCGCCGCCCGTCATAACAATCCCTCTTTCGTAGATATCCGCCGCCAGCTCAGGGGGTGTTTTCTCCAGAACGCCATGCACCGCCTCCGCGATTGCCGCAACGGATTCCTGCAATGCCTCCAGCATTTCGTCCGAGGTTACGGTAAAATTCTTCGGCAGTCCCGTAATCAGGTTCCTGCCGCGCACATCCATGCTTACCGGAATGGTACGCTCAAATGCCGTACCGATTTTAATTTTCAGATCCTCCGCCGTTCTTTCGCCAATCAGCACATTGTGCTTCTTTCTGATGTAGCGAATGATGGCATCGTCAAAATTATCCCCCGCAATCTTCAGGGAATAGCTGACTACCGTTCCCCCAAGGGAAATCACCGCAATATCCGTTGTGCCGCCGCCGATGTCCACCACCATACTGCCGCACGCACGGGAAATATCAATCCCCGAACCAATCGCCGCCGCAATCGGCTCTTCAATAATATGCACCCTCCTTGCGCCTGCCTGTCGGGTTGCATCCTCAACGGCTCTTTTTTCCACCTCTGTTACGCTGCTTGGTACGCAAACCGCAATGGTCGGCTTCACGAAGGAACGCTTGCCCATCGCCTTTTCAATAAAATACTGCAGCATTTTTTCCGTTACCTCATAATTGGAAATAACGCCTTCACGCAAAGGACGAATCGCAACGATATTGCCGGGAGTTCTCCCCAGCATACGTCTCGCTTCCTCACCCACAGCTAAAATCGTATTGGTGTCTTTATCGATGGCAACCACAGAGGGTTCCCGAATCACGATGCCCTGCCCCTTAATATATACCAGAACAGTGGCAGTACCCAGGTCAATGCCGATATTCTCGCCAAAACTCATAAAATTAAACATACCGCCGCTCCTTTGTTCTTTCCGTCAAAAATTTTTTCTATGTCTTTTCAGTATACTGGAATCTTGCGCTCTTGAAAAGCCCCGTTTATAGAAAAAACAACATTTTTCTTCTATATGAATCGGAATCTGCGTTATTTTTTCTTATTTCAGCTGTTCTTCCATCACCTGCAGACCCTTTTGCAGCTGCGTATCCTGCTCTGCGGGGATCTCTGTCAGCGGTGTGCCGCTGTATGCTTCGGGCAGCTCCACCTTTTCATCCGGTTCAATGCCAACCCCATGGATGGAGGTTCCGTTCGGCGTATAGTATTTCTGTACCGTCACATTCAGACCGGAGCCGTCCGGCAAAACAAACAGCCGCTGCACCAGGCCCTTGCCGAAGGTCTGGTTGCCCACCAGTGTGCCGCGCCCCGTATCCTTCACCGCGCCTGCGAAAATCTCCGACGCACTGGCGCTGTTTTCATTCACCAGCACTACCAGCGGAATATCCAGATATTTCTCATCACATTTCAAATCATTTCTGTTTTGCTTTTTGTCCAGAGTATAAACCATCGTGCCCTCCGGCAGCAGCTCATCCCCGATTTCATATACAGAACGCACCAGACCACCCGGGTTATCCCGCAAATCCAGAATCAGCCCCTTCATGCCGTCCTTCTGCAGTGCCGTCAGTGCCTCCTTGAATTGGCTGTAGGTGTTTTCCTTAAAACCGCTGATGGAAATATACCCGATTTTGTTCTCCATCATACGGGAGGAAACGCTTTCCACCTCAACCGTTGCACGTTCCATGGTAAATTCCTTCTCCTCATCGCCGCGCTGCACCCGAATCGTAACCGCAGTGCCCTTCTCGCCGTGAATCTTTGCCGCAACATCCGAAAGCAGCTTTCCCTTCATATCCTCGCCATCCACGCCCTCCTTTGTGATATGGTTTCTCATTCCTCCTTCGTTTCATAGTCGAGATAAATCCGGGTGACTTCCTCGCGGTGATGACCGAGGCGCTC